>ERZ791607.85-NODE-85-length-90343-cov-5.169391_pt1 | contig 90343 bp, 75 predicted proteins | sample MGYA00509964_ERZ791607 | MGnify/ENA primary metagenome ERZ791607 (study PRJEB30046, sample SAMN00791907) | human gut metagenome | study: EMG produced TPA metagenomics assembly of the A metagenome-wide association study of gut microbiota in type 2...
TATTTATCTGTACATTTGATTTTTTTGAAAAAGGAAGAAGTGTTTACGAGTTTGATAAAGCATAATAAAATATCTATTAATAAAAAAGAACTTAAAGCCTGAAAGTTATTAATAATTTTCAAACTTTGAGTTCTTTTTATTAATAAATTAAATTGTAATTTATTTTATCGGTAAGTGTATCCACCACCACAACCTGCGCAACAAGCATTGCAACAAAGATTTGCAAGACAGCAGGCTAAGAGTGGGTTACTGCAAATAATTGTAGGCATTCCACCATAACTGCTTTGACGAGAAGTGTACCAGCTGCCACCACTTTCGAATGTACGGACAAGTTGCCGGTAAGTAGCATTATTAGGCTCCATTGAAGATGCCATGCGGGCGTGCTCAAGAGCCTGGACATTGTTGCCCACGCCTTTATTTGCAATCGCACTGTAATAATACCATGCAGCTGTTTTGTTGGAAATTGTATTTAATACATTCAGAGCTTCGGCATAATGTTGATTGTTGATGTAATTGGCTGCGGCACGCATATGCATCTCGTCTTCTGACATATTTGAAGAGTTGCCATAATTACCTGCGCCACCGTAGCCTGTACCAAAGCCACCAAAATTGCCAAAACCTCCAAAATCAAATCCACCAAAGTCCCAATCGCCGAAACCACCGGAATTATAGCCACCGGAACCATTAGAGCCATAGCTACCGGAACCACCGGAATTTCCAGATCCATAACTGCCTGAATTACCATAGCCGGAGCCATAGCCGCCATAAGTTCCACTGCCATAAGAAGAACCACCATAGCCATTTGCACCATGCTTGCGTGCATCCATAATCTGACTATATGCCTGTTGAACCTGCTTGAATTTCTCTTCAGCCTGTTCCTTGTTAGGGTTGTTAATGTTTGCATCAGGGTGGTATTTGCGGCTTAGAGCCTTGTATGCTTTTTTTATTTCATCTTCAGAGGCATCTGGTCTAACCCCTAAAACATCATAAGGATTCATATATCTATTCTCTTTCTAAATTTTTGCTGTGATTATGTTATAATGCGATAGAATATTGTTAATAAAAATTAATTCTGAAAAATTAAAACATCACAATAAAAAATTATTTGTTTTCTAAATTTTTTGAAACACGCCGTTCATAGGAATTCCAAACTCCGGAATACAAAATATTACGAAGAATATCAGCGTTGTCAACAGCGGGGAGCATTTCGAAAGCATCGGAACACTCGGCCATCATCATTGTAAGCATATCTTTGACATGAGTTTCAAAATCCGGGTCAGTATAGCAATTTGAAAAAACATTGTAACGTCCCTTTTTGACATCGTCCTCAACATCGTCAAATGCATCCATAATGTATATAAATTTCCCAAGGTAAAAGCCCATACGACCAAGACCTTTGGCGTAAATATCGTCAAAAGGCACGAATAGGATTTGCATTATCCGGCCAAATAAACCGGCTACCACATCAACGTTGGTTTCATTCATTTTTTCGCGGGTACCGAGTTCGTCCAACAAAGATGAAATAGCTTCGATTTTATTTTTATAGGAATAATCAGGAGAAATATGCAAATGCCCGGAATCGTCAGTAAAATAAGAATTCTGATTGTTACTGTCAGAATTTGGCTGAGTAGCTGCAACTGAACCATCGTCAACAGCGCTTGGCTGAGTAGCTGCAACTGAACCATCGTCAGTTGAATCAGAAGTGGCATGTACATTATTTAAATTTTTCCCAATTGACCCTTTTTTTAATAATTTTGAATAAGCAAGCTTAAGAACGCTTCTGTCATCGTGCCAGTCATCCAGACATTTGAAATAAGAAAGGATGACGTTCATGTCAGCAACATAATCCGTAAATTCTGAGGAAATGATGTTCTGACGCTTTAGAGGGTGCACAATGCAACGCTTTGAAGTTACGCTGTGCTCCGGCTCATAAAGTGAAGAAAGAAGGATAACTAAAAAGGTCATGTCATAGGACAGGGTTAATTGCCCTGACAGACCGTGTCGCTTGCTAAGTGAGTGGCATAAGCCACAATAATACGCCCGATAGACATCAAATTCCCTAAATTTGAGTTCGGGTTTGTTTACAACTACATATCCAAACATGGAGTCCTCCAGACAAAATAAGTAAAGAACCACAAATCAAATCGGCTCTAAGTTAAATCACACAATCAGTCGTAAATACTTAATGCCCTTTTAAAAGGAAATTCTTACGCATGTTGTTAAATTATATAATCAGTTGCAGACTATTTATGCATCTGATAAATTAACTTTTTTTAATAAATGTCTGTGAGCATTTTGGACAACGGATTTCGATGCGGCCTTTGCCACGAGGAATACGAATGCGTTGTCTGCAACGTGGACATCTGTAAAAATGATAAAATCTTCTTTGGCTGAAAATTTCTTTTTCACGCTGAAATTTTCTTAAGAAGGAAGCTTTTAAACTTAAATATTTGTTGTTCTCCTGGTAGCGCTTCTGAATATTTTTTGAAAACATTCTTATATACATCAAAATAATTAAAATAAGTGAAATATAATAAATAATCCCGGACAAACGTCTTGGGACAAATAACGAAAGCACGCATAAAACCAGTGCGAAAATAAGCATTGCTCTGCCAAGTTGATCTACTCCATACCTCCCGTACATTAACTTCGCTAATTTTTCACGCAAATCTAAGACTCCTTCCATATAAAAATAAGAAAAGTTCTAAAGTTTATCATAAAACCTTAAAACTTTGCCCCTTACTTATAAGAAATATTAACCCTAATGAAAAAGAAAAACAAGGTAATATAAAGAGAATTAACAAATCCGTTACAAATGTTAACAAAATAGACAAAAGAAGAATGCAAGAAAGGTCAGTATGCGAAAAAAACTGAAAAAAATTGGTGTATATTATAAACAAACAGATAAAAGGTAAAAACAAAACAACGCAAATAGTATAAAAAAGATAGAAAATAGCATAAATATTATGGGGAATTTTTAAAATGAACTAAAATACATATATAGTAAATATATAATAAAAATATTTTTATTGTAACTTTTCCATAAGAAAAGCAGAAAATATTGATAAAACTAACAAAATCAATGTACAAAGAATGTCGTAGATGATATAATAATAAAAGATTGTGTCTAAAAAAATAAGCAACAAATTTACATATTGAACGAAAAATAAAACAAGTTGTAAGAATGAAAATAATATAGATAATTTAATAAAAATATGAATATTATTCACCAAACGGTAAATAAAGTGATTGCTTATTGGATAATAAACAAGAAGATTATACATCAAATAATGATAAGGTAAATATTCATTAAGTAAATAAGTAATAAAATCATTCGCCTAACTAATATATAAAGCAAACTAGAGAAAATACAAAGGGGGAGGGTTGAGAGTGTACAACGGAACAAGTAACAAGTGGACAAAGCATTTTGATTTCATAATAGTAGATGTTATATGCATTAATGTAGCGTTCTTTCTAGCTACACTGATATATTCAGGGTCTGGGCATATGTACAACACTTCCCTATATAGAAATGTAACAATATCATTAACACTGATACACTTTTGTGTGGCATTTTTCAGGAACGGATACTCAGGAATCCTTAGACGAGGATATCTGAAAGAAATGAAGGACGTAGTGTATCATAACGCAATAATAATGGCAGTGTTATTTGTATATTTGTTTTTGATACACCAGGCGAATAACGTGTCGAGAATAGTAATATTAATATTCTTTGCGATGGACACAATACTAATGTACATAAGCCATATAGCATTTAAGAAATTTTATGCAGTACGTAAGAATTATGATAATGCTAAGGAAAATATGTTGCTTGTTGTATCATCAGACATGGCAGCAGACACTATCAACAAGATAAGCAACGGACCGGACAAGAGATTTGAGATAGTGGGAATCGCATTGACAGATGTGATGGACATTAAAGAATCAGACATAGATGAAATAGAAGGAATACCTGTAGTGGCCGATGCTGATTCCGTATACGAATATGCCAGGGCAAATGTCATTAATGATGTATTTATCAGAGTAAGCGGAGTAAACAACTTCTTCGTAGAAGGCTTAGCGTATGGATTCCTAAATATGGGAATCAAGGTTCATGTAAATGTAGAATTTCTTACACATACTTTGCCAAATGCAGGATTTGAAACAATTAACGAGGCAGCAGTTGTAACGACAAGTATAAATCAGGTGTCACCGGTTGGAGCATTTGCAAAGAGAGCACTTGATATATGCGCAGGACTTGTAGGGTGCCTTGTTACAGCAGTATTGTTTATATTTGTAGCGCCTGCGATTAAGATTGCAGACCCTAACGGACCAATATTTTTCTGCCAGTTAAGAGCAGGAAAAAATGGAAAACCGTTTAAGTTATACAAATTCCGTTCAATGTATTCAGATGCGGAAGAACGCAAAAAAGAACTTATGGAACAGAACAAGATGGACGGACTTATGTTTAAAATAGATGCAGATCCCAGAATTATAGGAAGCGGAAAAGACGGCACAAAGAAAGGACTTGGTCATTTCCTTAGGGCTACATCAATAGATGAATTTCCGAATTTTTACAGTATATTAAAGGGCGACATGAGTCTTGTAGGAACACGTCCACCAACAATGGATGAATACGAACAGTACGAAGCACATCATAAGAGCCGACTTGCAACAAAACCGGGGCTTACCGGAATGTGGCAGATAAGCGGTCGAAGTGACATTACGGACTTTGAAGAAATAGTAAAACTTGATAATGAGTACATAATGAACTGGAGCTTTGGACTGGATATAAAGATTATATTGAAGACCTTTTTTGTGGTAATTGCAAGAAAAGGGTCAGTATAAGAATTATGGTAATGAGAATTTGGCAAGAGATTAATTATAATTCTTATTAATGAATTAGAAAATACTTTAAGAAATAAAGAATTAACTTTAATTAAGTATATTATGAATATGTAAAGTAAAATGTGGTGCCAGGCGATGTCTGGCACTATGTGGAATAACAGGTAGGATGCCGATAATAAAAAAGAGAAATGAGAAACAGGTAATATGAAAAATGGACAGTTGCGAATAGCAATGCTTGGTCATAAAAGAATACCGTCAAGAGAAGGCGGAGTCGAAATAGTAGTTGAGGAATTAGCTACCAGAATGGTGGAAAGAGGCAATGAGGTTACTTGTCTTAACCGTGCCGGGCATCATGTAAGTGGAAAAGAATTCGATGAAAAAAATAAAAAAGAATATAAAGGGATCAGATTAAAAACAGTTCCTACATTAGATAAGAAAGGACTAGCTGCTATGACTGCCTCTGTGACGGGAGGAGTATGCGCTGCATTTGGCAAATACGATGTAGTACATTTTCATGCAGAGGGTCCTTGTGCCATGTTATGGCTACCTAAATTGTTTGGGAAAAGATGCGTGGCAACAATTCACGGACTTGACCATCAGAGAGCAAAATGGGGAAAACTTGCAAGTACATACATAATGATGGGCGAAAAATGTGCAGTAAAACATGCTGATGAAATAATAGTGTTAAGTAAGAGCGTACAGGATTATTTCAGAGAAAAATATGGCCGTGAAACAAGATTTATTCCTAATGGAGTAAACAGACCGGTTATAAGAGAAGCAAATATAATTAAATATAAATTCGGACTTGAAAAGGACGATTACATATTGTATCTTGGCCGATTAGTGCCGGAAAAAGGATTGCGATATCTTGTGGAAGCATTTAAAAATGTGAATACGAATAAGAAACTTGTAATAGCCGGTGGAAGTTCAGATACGGATGAATTTGCAAATGAAATAAAAGCAATGGCAAAGGGCGATGACAGAATAATATTTACAGGATTTGTTCAGGGCGAGGAACTGGATGAGTTGTATAGTAATGCGTATGTATACACTTTGCCAAGTGATCTGGAAGGAATGCCACTTAGTCTGCTTGAGGCAATGAGCTATGGAAACTGTTGCCTTGTATCGGATATAGATGAATGTGCATCTGTAGTTGAAGATAAGGCGCTTATATTTGAAAAGTCAAATGTAGAACAATTAAAAGATAGACTGCAGGAGGCTTGCGATAAGCCTGAGATGGTGGATGGATATAAAAAAGAAGCAGCAGATTTTATATGTGAAAAATACAGTTGGGATGATGTGGTTGAGAAAACAATGGAGTTGTATAGAGGATAGTTGATTTAAAGGCAATAAATGCAAGAATAGTAAAGAAAGTGACACAATGAAAGAGGATGTAAATATAGAATGACAGTAATGATAATGTTGGGAATAGTTATTGCTTTGATGTCTACAATGTTGGTAGGGATTAATTATAGTCAGCAGGACAATCGATTCTTTGACAAAGAAAACACAAATGCAATGAGGGGATTTTGGAGTTTGATTATAATTCTGGTTCATATACCGTCTGTATATCAAAACCAGATTCAAGATATGCTAGGTAGTTTTGCATATATAGGGGTTACGTTTTTTTTTATGACGTCAGCATATGGGCTGAAAATGTCATTGAGAAACTCGCAAAATAAGTTGAGGTTTTGGAGAAGAAGATTAATAAAAATATTAGTTCCATGTATAACAACAAACATTGTTAGTATCATTGTCTTGAACATCATTGAAGAAAAAGCATCATTAAGCGATGTCGTACATATAAATGATTGGGTAAAATGGTTGTTAGTGTGTTATGGTATATTTGAAATTGTAAATATAGTTGTACCAAAAGAAAAGAATGATAAATATGTGTGTGTTGGAGTCCTAGGGTTTAGTTTGATGATTTATATATTAAAAATGATAGGAATTTTCGAAAGTACAACATGGTGTTCAGAAATATTTGGATTTGTGTGGGGGATTATTTTTGCGTCAAAAAAAGAAGAAATATATGATTGGATTAATGAAAAATGGCAGAAGAAAGTGATGACAGGTTTTATAGGAACATTGATGATAGGAATTTGCTATTTAAAATTTAAAAATATACTTTTTTTAGGAGATTATGTATTGAAAATTATCCTAGGGTTGGCAATTATTTTCTTTGTGCTGATATTGAACACGAGAATTAATTTAAACAATAGAATTAGTAGAATGTTAGGAAAAATATCATATGAAACGTACTTATTACAGTGGACAATGATACCAGCAATTGGTTGTTTGGGATTAAAAGAATCAGGTGTATATATATTGATGTTGTATATAAGCATAATATTGGTTGCATATATAGTAAATGGAGTAGATAAAAAAATATTTGAAATATTGAGATAGGAGCAAGTAATGAACAAAAAAGCAATAGAGAAAAAATTAAATGGTACAGTTATCGTAACATATAGATGTAACGCACGTTGTTCAATGTGTAACAGATACAAAGCACCATCAAAACCAGAAGAAGAAATTTCAATTGAAACAATTAAGAAGTTACCTAAGATGTACTTTACAAATATAACAGGTGGAGAACCTTTTATACGCACAGACTTGAAGGACATTGTTAGAGAATTATATAAGAAGAGCGATAGAATTGTTATTTCAACTAATGGATTCTTTACAGATAGAATTGTTGATTTATGTAAGGAATTTCCTAATATCGGAATTCGTATTTCAATTGAAGGTCTTGAACAGACAAATAATGAAATTCGTGGATTAGATGACGGATATAACAAAGGATATACAACACTTAAGAAATTACGTGAAATGGGAATGAAGGATGTTGGTTTTGGAATGACAGTTCAGGACAAAAATGCACCTGACTTAGTACCACTTTATAAGATTTCTAATGAAATGGGTATGGAATTTGCAACAGCTTCATTACATAACAGTTTCTATTTTGTAGAAGCAAAAAATATAATCAAAGATCGTCCAATGGTTGCTAAAAATTTCGAAGATTTAATTAATGAATTACTTAGATCAAAGAGTCCTAAGAAATGGATGAGAGCTTATTTCAATCACGGACTTATTAATTATATTTATGGACAGAAGAGATTACTTCCTTGTGATATGAGTTTTGACACATTCTTTATTGATCCATATTGTGATGTAATGCCATGTAACGGAACAAAAGATAAAGAAGTAATGGGTAACTTAAACAACCAGAGCTGGGATGAATTATGGAATAGCTCTGAAGCAGAGCAGGTTAGAGCAAAGGTTCGCTGCTGTGACAGAGACTGTTGGATGATAGGTTCAGTGTCTCCTGCAATGCATAAGTACATTTGGAAACCTGGGTTCTGGGTACTTAAACATAAGTTTAAGGCTTTGTTTAGTAAACATCCATATAGTATGTATGAGAATAAAATTGTACGTGACTACAGAGATGGTAAGATAACTAAAGAAGAATTAGATAAATGCAGTACTTGTGATATGTGCGCAACAATTAATGACGGATTAAGCGACGCTTCAAGAGAACAGCTTAAAGATAAAAGTGGTGAAGAAATAGTTGATGCAGATATTGCAAAACAGATGGGAGAATAAAGGAAGTTAATATGAAATTTTCAGTAGTAGTTCCAATATATAATGTTGAAAAATATTTAAATAAATGTGTGGATAGTATATTGAATCAGACATATAAAGATTTCGAATTGATTTTAGTTGATGATGGTTCACCTGACAACTGTCCTAAAATATGTGATGAATATGCAGAAAGAGATGCAAGGGTGAGAGTAATACATAAAGAAAATGAAGGGCTGGTTGCTGCACGAAATACAGGAATTAAAGAAGCAGAAGGCGAATACATTTGCTATGTTGATGGTGATGATTGGATAGCAAGTAATTTGTTGGAAACTGTGTGGGAAAAAGCACTAAAAAACTATGATGTGGAAATCATAGTGTATAGTGCAATTAAGCAATTTGAAAAATATCAAGAAGAAATACCCAAAGCAGTATCAGAGGGGCTTTATGATAAAGAAAAATTAAAAAAAGAAATATATCCGTATATGATGTATGATTCAAGAAAACCATTTTGCACAGGTTTAATATTCCCAGTTGCATGGAATAAAATTTTTAAACGAAAATTTTTACTGAAACATTATTGCGAAGAAGAAAGAATAAGGATGGGAGAAGATAATGCATTTGTATTTGAATGCATATATGAGGCTGATAATATATATTTTTGCGATGATAAACTATATTTTTACAACCAACTTAATGTGTCATCAATGGTTCATAGCTATGACGAAAGAAGATTTGACAATAATAAATTATTAACAAATTATATGGAGAAAAGGTTAAAAGGAAAAGATAAAATACTAGATGAGCAAATAAATGCTTTTAAAGCATATTGGTTGATTATGGCTATTTTCCATGAGGTTAAATGTGGTAAATCTATAAATTATTCAAGAAAGCATATTAAGCAGAAGATAAAAGAAACGAAAGTTTTGAAAGGCATTCATACAAAGGAACTTCCAAATTCTGCAAAAGTGTATTTAATTCTTTTAAAAATGCACTTGTATTTGATGGCACTGATTGGTGCAAAAGTAATTTCAAAACGAAGAGGATAAAGGTGTGTCAAATCTAAGGTTAAGTATTATTATTCCTGTATATAATTCGGGTAAATATTTAGAAAAATGTATAAGAAGTATAAAAAGCAATAAATGTGAAGAATATGAAATAATAATGATAGATGATGGATCGAATGACGGGACATCTGAAATTTGTGACAAATATAGTGATGGATTTCAGGTAAAAGTTATTCATCAAAAAAATTCGGGGGTAAGTAATGCTAGAAATAGAGGACTTAAACTTGCAAGAGGAGAATATATCACATTCGTAGACAGTGATGATTATGTGTCGCCAGATTATGTTGGGACAATAGTACAAAAAATAGATACTAAAAAAGATATATACTTTTTTGGTAGCAATAAGATTGAAGGCAATAAAAAAACAAGATGTAGAGAATGGATTTATAGAATTGAAGATAAATTCGATATGGAAAGAATTTGCGATGTCGTTTTAAGTGGTAAATCAAATGAACCATGGGATAAGGTGTTTAAAAAAAGAATAATAGATGAAAATAATATAAAATTTAATGAAAATGTTGGATTAGGAGAGGATATAATTTTCACCTTGGATTATCTAAAATATGTAAAAAGTAGTGAATTAATTAAAAAGGACATTTATAACTATAGAATTTTATCGACGGGGTTGTCAAGAAAACAATGCAATATGGGAGTATTAGAAAACAGAAATGCGTTATTTTTGAAGATAATTGAGATTATTGAATACAAGCATTTAGAAAAGGATGTAAAAGAACATGCGTATTCTTTTATGCTACAGATAATAGTTAATTGTTGTGGAAAACTTATTAAAAATGATTATTCAAGTAAAGAAATATATGAGAACATAAGTAAGTTTGTTTGGTATAATGAATTGCTGAAATATAATTATTCAGGGTGTAAAAATAAAGTAAGAAAATTTTTATGGAAACATAGATACTATAGGACGATAAGTCTAATTTTTAAAGGAGAATAATAGGTTTATTAAAAAATATTGATGAATATGAAGATAAAAAATATTAATTTAAAAATGTTGTTTATATTAAGCTTTGCTGTTTTGTTTTTAAGCCGAATTGCTTTATTGACAGAAAATTATAGTATTTCGGTAAATCCATTATTGATAGAGATGTTGTATATTTTTATAGTGACGGTGATTATTGTTTGGAAAAATAGAGGAATAATTAGGATAAAAAAAACAAGAGATAATATAGTATTAGTATTACTTTTATTGCATGTGCTACTTTTTGGAATTTTGTTTTCCAATCAGTTAATGAAAAATTTAATAAGCAACCAGTTTAAATCTCAAATTATATTTATAATTATAGTGTCTGTAAGCGTTATAGCTATAAGAAGTTTTGACGCGTTGTATGAGTTTATTGAATGTTCTTATTATACATTATCATTATTTTTAATGGTTAAGTTTATCACACATTTATCAGATGTAAAGGTTAGCAATATAATGAATATTATGAGCGTAGACAAAAGGATTAGATCAAATTTTGGCTTTGGACATTATAATGCATTAGGTGCGGCGTGTGTGCTTATTATAATGCTTACGTTATATTTGCGAAAAATTCAAAAAGCTCGAAAAGTGGATTATATATTTGCAGTGATTTCAGTGATAATGCTGTTATGTAGTGCTTCGAGAAATGCTATAACAGGAATTATTATTTTTTTAATAGCTTACATAATTAAAAGAATGAAATATAGTAGAATAAATCCTAGAGTGGTTGTGGCTATAAAATGTTTATTTATACTTTTAATTATTAGTACGATTCCATTTATGCATGAATTAAATTATAGTGAAATCTTAAAAATTTCACAGCGTTCTTTGATTTTTTATGTAGCATTTCCTCTGTATATGAAGAGTGGCAGAATATTAATAGGTTTGGGGTATGCATCAAATGCAGATTATGGCAGTAATTTAACTCCATATATGACATCATGGTTAGATAACAGTTATATGTACTATTTGATTACGACAGGGGTTATTGGTTTTGCAATAATTATGATTGCTTTAGTTGTTATTTGGAGAGGATTGGAAAAAAATAAAAATTTTGAAAGTACAGAGATAATTTGTTGTATGTATTACGTATATATGTACATGGGACTATTTGAAGTTACAATATTTGAATCGGGTTCATTATTAAATTATGTATATCTTCCACTGTTTATATTTGCAGCGGCTAAGAAACAAAAAATTTTAGAACAAATTAAATGCAAAGAATAAAAGCAGGTAAAAAATATAATATGTATTTTTCGTTACAGAAGATGGTAAATTAAAACAGTTAAAGTTTATGATTGAAAACTGAAAAGGGTAGGCAAAGTATAAAGAAAAGGAATTGAGAAGGGAGATATAAAAATATGAAGAAGATTGGACTTATAACGTTTCACTCATCACATAATAATGGCTCAATGTTACAAGCATTGGCATTACAAACCGTATTAGAAAAAAAATATAACTGTAAAGTGGAAATAATCAATTTTTCAAATGAAAGTCAGAGAAATATGTATGCGGTGCTTCCGAAAGCGGACAATTATAAAAGGTTAATAAAAAATGTAGTATGGATGACAAAGTACAAAGAAATGAAAAAACAGTATAAATCTTATTGTGAATTTTCTGGAAAATATTTTCATTTATCTCCAAAAGAGTATTCGTTGTCAAGTCAATTAGAGGAATTGGATGGTGTATATGATGCAATTATTGCCGGAAGTGATCAGGTTTGGAATATAGCGTGTAGGGATGCAGATGATGCATACTACTTGAATTTTGTGCAAAAAACTCCTAAATATGCTTATGCGGTTAGTTTTGGTGCAAATAATCCTTTTGAGTTAGGCGAAAGGAATAAATATATTAATTATATCAATAAATTTAGAATGATTTCTGTACGAGAAAAAAATGCACAAAAATGGATAGCAGACGCAACAGGAGTAAAGCCTAAAATATGTTTAGACCCAACAATGTTACTAAACGAGAATCAATGGACAAACATTGTTAGTATAGGTGAGGAACCAGTAATATCAGGAGAGTATATTTATTATTACTGTTTTAGCATTGATAGCAAGATTAAAAAATTTTTAAGATGGATAAGCAAAATTAAAAAAATGCCAGTTTATTTTATGGAAGCAAAAGAATGGACTTTGAAGATGTGTTGGAAAGAGAATATACATCTTATAGGAAAGTATGGACCAGATGTTTATATGAATGTGGTAAAAAATTCAAGTTTATTTATTACAACTTCATTTCATGGAACTGCATTTGCAACAATATTAAAAAAGAATTTTTGGTATATAAATGATGGAAAACCCAACAAAAAGGATGATAGAGCAGTCTCTTTTTTAACACAGTTGGGGTTAATGAATAGATACAGAACCATTGAAGAGTTGAAAAATGTGGATTTGGATGTATGCCCAGATTACAAAGAGCCATATGAAAAATTAAAATTGTTACAGGAAGAGTCTTTTAAGTATTTAGATTTGTTAGTAAAGGATTGTGAAAAGAGTGAAAAATAATAAGCATGCGTACTTAATTATGGCACATAATGAAATTGAACTGCTAAAAGTACTATTAAGTTTGTTGGATTATGAAAGAAATGATATATATTTACACATTGATGCAAAAGCAGAAGGCTTCGAAATAAGTGAATTAATGGAATGTGTAAAAAAATCAAAATTATTTATTGTAGAGCCTCGTATAGATGTAAAATGGGGAAATTTTAGCCAAATAGAGTGCGAATATAGATTATTAGAAAGAGCTACCCCACAAAAATATATGTATTATCATATGATGTCAGGTGTTGATTTACCGTTAAAAACACAGGGTGAAATACATCAATTTTTTGATGAAAATTATGGGACAGAATATATTCAATTTGAAAGCAGTGAACTTACAAACGAAGAAAAAAATAGAGTGTCTAAATACCATTTTATCGCAAAAAGAAAAAAGAATATTATTGAAAAGATATTATATAAAGTATCGTTGATGTTACAATTGAAAATTGATAGGACAAAAAAAAGTCCTTTAGAATATAGGAAAGGAGCTAATTGGTTTAGCATAACAGATGATTTGGCACAATATGTTGTTAAAAACAAGAAAATTATTCAAAAATACTTTAGGTATACAATATGTGGTGATGAATTGTTTTTGCAATCATTAGTGTATAGTTCTGAATATAGAAAAAACATTTCAGAAAATAATTTTTGTGATAATTACGAAACTATAAAGTATGTGATTGATTGGAAGAGAGGAAATCCATATGTATTTAGAGAAAGTGATTTTGAACAACTTGTATCAAGTGGACAATTATTTGCAAGAAAGTTTAGTTGGAATTTAGATAAACGAATAGTAGAAAAAATTAAGGAATATATTTTGTTACATACTGATGAAAATGAAACAACAAATTAGGGAGTTAAATAATGATACGAAAAAATGCAAAATATTTACATATAATATGGCATCCGGATTTAAAGTTTATTCCAAAGCTTATAAAGATGATTAACGAAGAAGATAGCTATTTTAATCTAGAAGAACATATTTTTATTACGCCACATAAAAAAGTTTATGATGAAATGAGTAAAAAATATGAGATATATTTGTGTGGGAATGAACAGGAAAATTTAATTAACAAGTATGGAGAGTATGGACAGTGGATATTTGTTCATGCAATAAATTGTAGTAAGCTAAAATTAATTTTGACTAAAAATAAATATGCAAAAAAGGTAATATGGCGTACATGGGGGCATGATATACGCCCACTTGAATATTATAATTACAGAGGAATAAAAAAAATATTGTTTCATTTTATTTGGAAAGCTTATATTGAAAAGGTACATAGATTTCATATGATAGGTGTAGCGAACGATATAGACTTGGTTAATGTTAACAATACATTTGGAGAGATGGATAGTTGTATATTAGGATATGGCTATGATCCAATAAAAGATAATTTATTAGATAAACTAAAAAACAATATTGAAAATAGAAAAGAAAAAAGCCTTAGAATATTAATAGGACATAGCGCTAGTAAGTGGGATGATCACATTAGCGTAATGAAAAAACTAATACAATACAGAAATTATGATATAACTATATGTCTTATTCTGTCATATGCAGGAGAAAGAGAATATGTTGATGAGGTTAAGAAGTTTGCAAAGGAAAATTTTGGCGAAAAAATTGAAATAATAGATTGCTTTATGGAATATGAAAAATACATAAATTATCTCAACTCTATTGATATTGCAATATTCGCACAAAAGCATTCAACAGCTCTCTCGAATATATCATGGTTACTATATTTTGGAAAAACAATATATTTTAGAGAAGATAGTGATTTCGCAAAGAGCTTTAAGCGTAAAAGATGTGAATTCTGCAAAGTAGAAGAAATTGAAAATATGACATTTGAACAGTTCAAAACGAAAAAGAATAGTAAAGAACTAATGAATGAATATGGTATTATTCCAACATCTAAAGATTGTTGTGAGAACTGGAAAAACGTACTTGATAAACTAAGCGAAGAGGAAATGTAAATGTCGAATCAAATTGATAATAAAACAACAGTTAAAAATTTTATATGGCGTTTTGCCGAACGATGTGGGGCTCAAGGAGTATCATTTATAGTTTCGATAGTATTGGCAAGACTTTTGGAACCATCAGTATATGGTACAATTGCACTGGTGACTGTTTTTACGACTATTCTTCAAGTGTTTGTTGATAGTGGGTTAGGAACAGCGCTTATTCAAAAAAAAGATGCAGATGACTTAGATTTTTCGTCAGTGTTTTATTTTAATTTTACAGTTTGTCTTGTTTTGTATTTTGGAATGTTTGTTTCGGCTCCATATATTGCAAAGTTTTACGGAGATGAAACGTTAGTACCGGTTATTAAAGTGATAAGTTTGACATTAGTAATATCTGGTGTAAAAAATATACAGCAAGCATATGTTTCTAGAAATATGCTTTTTAAAAGATTTTTCTTTTCTACTATAGGAGGAACAATTGCGTCAGCCTTTGTGGGAATATTTATGGCATATATAGGAATGGGAGTATGGGCATTAGTTGCACAACAGTTATCAAATGCAACAATTGATACAATTATTCTTTGGGTTACAGTTAAATGGAAACCTAAGAGAATGTTTAGCTGGAAGAGACTGAAAGAATTGCTTTCATATGGATGGAAATTATTAGTATCAGCGTTGTTAGAAACAGTATACAACAATTTACGAAATTTAGTTATAGGAAAATTATATTCCTCCGCAGATTTAGCATATTATAATCAAGGAGATAAATTCCCTAAATTAATAGTTACAAATATTAATACGTCTATAGATAGTGTACTTTTACCAACAATGGCTAGTGCACAGGATGATTCTGCACGTGTAAAAAATATGACGAGACGTGCGATAAAAACAAGTACATATATTATGGCACCATTAATGATAGGTTTAGTATTTTGCGCAAATACAATTGTAGAATTGGTTTTGACAGAAAAATGGTTGCCATGTGTTCCTTTTTTACAAATATTTTGTATAACGTATATGTTTTATCCTGTTCATACAGCGAATTTAAATGCAATTAAGGCAATGGGAAAAAGTGATATATTTCTAAAGTTGGAAATTATAAAAAAAATAGTAGGTATGGCGTTATTACTTTCGACAATGTGGTTTGGTGTAATGGCAATGGCTTATAGTCTTCTTGTAAGTTGTGTTTTAAATCAAATAATAAATTCTTGGCCTAATAAAAAATTATTAAATTATGGATATTTAGAACAGCTAAAAGATATTTTACCGGGAATATTATTAGCAGTATTAATGGGAATTGTAGTGTATTTTGTAGGTGCAATTAAATTGCCAGTGATAGTCATATTGATAATTCAGGTTATCGTTGGTGCTGTAGTATATATAGCGTTGTCTATGAAATTTCATTTAGAGGCATTTGAATATTTATGGGGAATGTTAAAGTCTATGGTGAGTAACATGAGAAAATAATTATAGTTGTGTGGAAGGGAGTGTTGAGAATGGACCAAAAGCTAACTGGAAAAACAATTGCACAGTTACGAAAAAATGCAGGTCTTACTCAGGCTTCTTTGGCAAAAAAACTAGGGATAAGTGATAAGGCTATTTCAAAATGGGAACGTGGTATTGCATGTCCAGATGTTTCTTTGTGGAATAAACTCTCCATAATACTGAATACGGATATAGAAAATTTAATATATGGTCATACAGGAGAGAGCAAATGGAAAGGATGCCTAATTTTAGATGAATCTATTCCGGCAAATACAACAGTGTACAATAAACCTTTAATACATTATTTGATATCACAATTTTTGTTGGTAGGAATAACCAATATAACTATTGTTGGAAAATGCGAAGAAATAAAATTTCCAGGAGTGGAAATAAATGTATGTAATCATATAAACCACAGGTTTAGTGAAAATACATTTGTTATTTATGGCAATAATTATATATATGGTCCAAATTTAACAAGACATATAAAGAGAGCTATGTCAAGAGATGGAATCACTATATTAACATCAATAAAAAATGATGGAAAGTATTCGGTAGAAATAGATGGAGATAGAAAAGCAAAATTAACAAATAAGATGTTTAAAGATCAATATTTTGCAGAACCGTATGTTTTTTATGGTAAAGGTAGTGAGTTAAAGAATAGTATTGAAGAGGTTTTAAGTGGTGAGTGTAATGCAGAAACTTTATCAAGAGGAATGTTTTGTATAGAACTAGATTCGTATGATAAAATATTAGATTTTTCTGAATACATAAAAATAATGGAAAACCTAACATCAGAAAAAATAGCCTGTATAGAAGAAATTATCATAAGACGCGGTATTGCAATGTATGAGGATGTAGAAAAAATAAGTAATGAAGGAATGAAAACATATTTAAAGAAACTGCAGGATTAGTCGTCTTGCAGTTTCTTTAATGTAAACTATTGGGTGGTGTAAATTCATTACATTAGAAGTTAATATAATATTATTAGGTTATTGCTAGGAGGAGTAATAGTATATGGATTTAAAAGGAAAGAAACTATTGATTATTGCAGGAGCAGGTGTTCATAATAAAGTTGTAAAAGCAGCTAAGGAAATGGGAATTTATACTATAGTTACAGATTATTTGCCTGATTCACCGGCTAAGAAAATCGCAGATGAAGCATGGTTAATAGATATTAAGGATGTAGATAAAATAGTAGAAAAGTGTAGAGAGACTCATATAGATGGTGTGATAAATTTCTGTATAGATCCAGGGCAAAAGCCATATCAAGAAATTTGTGAAAAGTTGGGATTGCCATGCATTGGAACAAAGAAAACCTTTGATGTTTTAACAGATAAAAGAAAATTTAAAGATTATTGTGTTGAACATAATGTTGATGTTATCCCAGAATACTCTGAGAGCGAAATTATGGAAGATAAAGTTGAATATCCTATTTTTATTAAGCCTAACAACAGTAGAGGGTCAAGAGGACAATCAATATGTCAGACTAAGCAAGAAGCACTAATAGGAATAGAAATTGCAAAAAAAGAATCATCAGATAACGAATTTGTTTGTGAAAAATATATGGGGGATTATCAGGATATTGGTTCTGCCTTTTTTGTGGTTGACGGTGAGCCATATTTGGTTAAATTCGGAGACAGGCATTTAGGTAAAAAAGAAGATAATTTGGACAAACAGGTAATATGTACACAATTACCATCAAATAGTTCTGAAATGTTCGAGAAAAATGTGATTAATAGAGTGAAAAATATGATTAAATCTTTAGGAATAAAGTTTGGACCTGTGTTTTTACAAGGATTTGTTGATGGAGAAACGATAAGATATTATGATCCTGCACAAAGGATGCCAGGTGGTGACTATGATGTTATATTGGAGAAGGCAACAGGGTTTAGTACTGTAAAATCATATATTAATTTTGCGTTAACAGGAGATTATAAATATGCGGTGGGAAATCCCCGAAATTGTTATAAATTAAATGATGGAATAGCTCTTTTATTTACAGTTTCAGTAAAGCCTGGGGTGATTGAAAAAATTAGCGGATTAGATAAAATTGCCAAATTACCTTATGTTGTATACTCAAGACAGATAATAGAAGAAGGAACAGTAATACCCGCAACAGGAGATATAGCTCAAAGAGTTGCAGCTATAGGTGTATATGTAAAAGATAAGAAAAAAATAAAAGAATGTGTTGATGAAATATACAATACATATCAGGTACTTGATACTTATGGTAAATCTATGGTAGTTTCTAAATACGAATATAAGGAAGTATAGAAAATGAAGAACAGTGTAAGTTATGATAAATTAATAAATTTTATAGAAAGTGATTTCCATTCTTTTCCTGAGGATGTGAAGAATCAAGCAAAGAAGATGTTTTTGGACCTAGCAGGTGTAATTTGTGCAGGTACAAAGAATAATACATCACAGACTATGGCGAATTATGTGTTAAATAATTATCCAACTGGAGAATATACAATATTAGGAACGGGAAAGAAGACAAATTTGATTGGGGCAGCATTAGCAAATGGAATGGCATCTAATGCATTAGATTTAGATGATGGATATTCTTTACTACGAGGACATCCGGGGGCAGGATTCTTTGGAGCGTTGATTTCAGCGGCAGAAAATCAAAATTGTACTTATGGAGAGTTTTTGGCAACTATAGTAGTGGCATATGAAGTTTCAATCAGACAAGGATATGCTATTAGAGATTTTTACTGATGGGATCATAGCTCTGGAAGTTACGGGACTTTTGCTACAGCGGCAGCTGTTAGTAAAATATTAAAACTTAGCAAAGAACAAAAGGAAATGGCGTTAGCAATTGCTGATTTTATTATGCCGGTTACTCCGGCAAAAAGATCTTGCTATGAACCTTCTATGAATAAAGATGGAATATATTGGGGACAGCATGCTGGAGTGCAGGCAGTTATGATGGCAAAAAGTGGAATATCTGGCAAAAATCCTGTAATTTTAGATGAAAAATATAAAGAATATATAGATAGTTTAGGAGAAAAATTTTATTTCTTTGATTTATATATAAAGTTTTATTCGTGTTGTAGATGGGCACATAGTCCTATTAAGGCAGTTAAATCATTAATGGAAGAAAATAGCATTAAGTTATCAGAAGTAGAATCTGTGGATATTTATTCTTTTGGAAATGCAGGAACGTTATATCAAGCAACACCTCAAAATGAGGATGAGGCTCAGTATAATATATTGTATCCTATCGTTGCACAAATGATATTTGGCGAATGTGGACCGTTGGAAAGTAGTACTGAAAAAATGCTAGATAGTCGAGTAAAGGAAAATATTGGAAAAGTAAAATTTCATCACGACGAAGAGTATGATAAGGTTTTTCCAGCGAAAAGGCTTAGCCGAGCAGAAATAACATTAAAAAGTGGAGAAAAGTTTAAGTCGAGAGCATACGAACCAGATGGAGATTGTAATGAGAAAGTTTCTATTAGCGATATAGAGAAAAAGGTACTTAAAATTAACGGATGTTATTCAAAAGAAGATACAATACAAAATATGATAGATACGATATTAAATACTTCTTATGATGAACCTTTTTCAGGTGTATTAAAGAGTATTCAAAAATGTGCATTAGAGAATAATATTCCTAATGTAAAGCATATTTAGGAGGAGAAAATAATGGATACAAGTTTAAAATTTTTATACTTAAATGAAGAGGATATGATAAATGCAGGAGTTAAGAATATGGATAAATGTATTTTGACAATGGAAGATATGTTTATGCTTCTGCATAAGGAAGATTATAGAATGGGGGGAGAAAATGCTAATGAGCATGGAATACGTGTGTCATTTCCTAAAGAATCAGATGTTGAAGGAATGCCAATCCATAAGCCGGATTATAGATTTATGGCAATGCCAGCTTATTTAGGTGGACGATTTAAGATGTTTGGAATTAAAAGTTATGGCTCAAATCCAGATAATGCACAGAGAGGATTGCCTAGATCAATACTTATGATGTCATTAATGGATGCAACAACAGGGGCACCATTAGCATATATGTCAGCAAATATTTTAAGTGCGATGAGAACAGGAGCAACATCAGGTGTAGGAGTTAAACATCTTTCTGTAAAAAATCCAAAAGTAGTTTCGATAATAGGACCAGGAACAATGAGTAAGTATACACTGTACTCATTTATTACAGCACAACCATCTATTGAAGTGGTAAGAATAAAGGGTAGAAGCAAGAGAGGAATAGACAACTTTATTTCATATTGCAAGCAGAATTTTCCTACAATAAAAGAATACATTGTTTGTAATGATGTTCAGGAAGTATGTAAAGATGCAGATATTGTTTTCTATGGAACTACTAATGCAGCTAAATATGAAGACAATCCAACGGTAAAGAAAGAATGGCTGAAAAAAGGTGCTTTGGTGATTGCAGCTTCAGCATTGTTGGTAGATACTGAATTTTTATCAGATAAAGATGTAAAACTGATTTCAGATAATTATAAAATGTATGATGGTTGGGGAAGCGGACAACCTCTTCCAACGCAGAAAAATGTATCTACACTTCTGGGAATGGGATTCTATGATGCAGTAACAGAAGGTAAGATACCAAGAGAGGCTATTACTGATATGGGAGAAATTTTAACTGGTGAAAAATTAGGAAGAGATAGTGAAGAACAAATTATTTTGTATGCAGTTGGAGGAATGCCAATCGAAGATGTAGCATGGGGTTACGATTGTTATATGAATGCTATAAATAATAATATAGGAACAGAGTTGAAAGTTTGGGATAAGCCAGAGTTATAAGAAGGTGTGCGTAAAGAGGAAAGGAATATATGTCAGAGAAAAAAGGAGAATTTAATCGTGTATTAAATACAGGAGACATTTTGGTTGTCGCATTTGGAGCTATGATAGGATGGGGATGGGTTGTTTCATCAGGACAATGGATTCAAAGCGGCGGAATTGTAGGAACGATACTAGGATTTTTGATAGGTGGTCTGATGATATTTTTTGTTGGACTATGCTATGCAGAATTGACATCTTCTATGCCAAAGTGCGGAGGAGAGCATGTTTTTAGCTACAAAGCAATGGGACCAATGGGATCATTTATTTGTACCTGGGCAATAGTTTTGAGTTATATTGGAGTTGTTTGTTATGAGGCAGTTTCATTTCCTACAATTTTACAATATCTGTTTCCTAAAATGATGATTGGATATTTATACACCATTAACGGATTTGACATTTACTTAAGTTGGTTATTGATAGCAATATTTATGTCAGTACTTATCCTTGTATTGAATATAATTGGAACTAAAAAAGCTGCAGGTTTTCAAAAAGTATTAACGTGCATTATTGCGGGAGTTGGCATTTTGCTTGTTGCAGGCTCAACTTTTTCAGGAGATATTAGCAACATTAAAGGACAAATGTTCAATGGGAAAAATGATTTCGAAATAATTAAAAACATTGTTAAAGTTGCAATGATGACACCATTTTTCTTTTTTGGGTTTGATGTTATTCCACAGGCTGCGGAAGAAATAAATGTACCTTTAAGAAAGCTGGGAAAGTTAATGCTATTATCAATAGTATTAGCGGTTTCTTTTTATGTATTAGTTGTATTGGCTGTTGGTTATGTAATGAATTCAGAAGCTATGCAAAATTCTATGAATACAACAGGTCTTGTAACAGCAGATGCAATGACTAAGGCTTTTAATAGTTCTAATATGGCAAAAGTACTTATAATAGGCGGTTTGTGTGGAATAGTTACTAGTTGGAATTCTTTTATGATTGGTGGGAGTAGAGCAATATATTCTATGGCAAAATCATCTATGATACCACATAGGCTTGGAGTTGTTAACAAAAAGTTTAAAACACCAGTTAACGCATTAATTTTAATTGGATTATTGTCAATTGCATCTCCTTTTTTTGGAAGATCTATGTTAGTATGGATAGTAGATGCAGGTAATTTTGGCTGCTGTTTGGCATATTGCATAGTATCTATCTCATTTGTTATTTTAAGAAAGAAATTACCTAAAATAGATAGACCTTATAAAGTCAAAAGATATAAATTAGTTGGAGCAATAGCAGTAATTATGTCAGGAGGAATGGCATTGATGTATATAGTGCCGGAAACTAATTGTACTTTGACTTGGCAAGAATGGATAATTGTAGGTGGATGGTCTTTACTTGGAATTGTAATGGGAGTTTGGAGCAAGAAAAAGTATAAAAGCCATTTTGCAGAACATATAGAATAAAATACATTAGAAAAATGGGAGAATACGGAAAATGAATAATATTTTAGTAACACGTTCTTCAATGCCACCATTTGAGGAATACATAGATGAAATTAAAGATATTTGGGAGACACATTGGCTTACGAATATGGGGGCTAAGCACAAAGAACTTCAGAAGAAATTATTGGAATATCTTGGAGTGGAGCAGATTGACTTATTTACTAATGGACATATGGCACTGGAACTCTCATTACAGGCTATGAATTTGCCAAAGAATAGTGAAGTTATTACTACACCGTTTACTTTTGCATCTACTACACATGCAATTGTTAGAAATGGCTTAGAACCAGTCTTTTGTGACATTAATCCAGTTGATTTTACTATGGATGTTACAAAAATTGAGGAACTTATAACAGATAAAACGAGTGCAATTATGCCAGTACATGTTTATGGTAATGTATGTAATGTTGAAGAAATTCAGAGAATTGCAGACAAGTATGGGCTGAAAGTTATATATGATGCAGCGCATACTTTTGGTGTACGATATAAAGACAAGGGAATCGCTTCATTTGGAGATGTATCTTGTTTTAGTTTCCATGCCACTAAGGTATTTAATTCTGTAGAGGGTGGTGCTGCTTGTTTTAAAAGTGATGATTTTGGGTTAGACCTATATAGACTAAAGAACTTTGGAATCCGTGGACCGGAAACTGTTGATGGTGTTGGAGCTAATGCTAAAATGAACGAGTTTTGCGCCGCAATGGGATTATGTAATTTGCGTCATGTAGATGAGGAAATTGCAAAGAGAAAAAAAGTTGTAGAGCGTTATAATGAAAGATTATTTGGAATTGATGGAATTCAATTAAATCCAGTTCAGGAAAATGTTAAACCCAATTATGCATATTACCCAGTTATATTTGAGGAAAAGACATTTGGCTCGAGTAGAAATGAAGTATTTGAAGCATTGGCAGAAGAAGGAATTGGAGCTAGAAAGTATTTTTATCCGTTAACTAATACATTTGATTGTTTTCATGGAAAATATGATCCAAGTTTAACTCCAGTGGCATTACATATAAGTAAACGAGTTTTGACTTTGCCATTATATGCTGATTTGGCATTAGAAGATGTTGATAGAATTTGTGAAATTATAATAAAATGTAAGAGGTAACTAATGAGCGAAAAAAGTCAGAAAACTAGCCGAGCTATGCGAGATAGTAATATTGAACTATTTAGAATAATTACAATGATAATGATTGTTGCGCATCATTATGTAGTCAATTCAGGATTAATGGACATAGTTGAGGCACAAAAAAGTTTAGGAACACAAGATATATTTTTATTAATATTTGGTAGTGAAGGCAAAACTGGAATTAATTGTTTTGTTTTAATCACGGGATATTTTATGTGCAAATCTAATATTACTGCAAAGAAATATGGAAAATTATTAGGTCAACGTTATTTTTATACGATAGTGATTTGGTTGATTTTTTTAATGACTGGGTACGAATTATTTTCTTTTAAAGGTTTTTTGAAGGTTGTTTTTCCTTTCTTTACAGTAGCAGGGAATTTTACGGGATGTTTTTTATTATTTTACTTGTTTATTCCGTTTATTAATAAATTAATACATTCATTAGATGAAAAACAGCACCTAAGTTTATTAGCGTTGTGCTTATTTGTGTACACATTTTTACCATCTTTAATGAAAGCTACAGTTAGTTTTAATTATGTAACATGGTTTATTGTATTATATTTAATTGCTTCATATATAAGATTGTATCCTAAGAAATGGTTTTCAAACACAAAACTGTGGGGATATTTAGCAGTTGCATCATTATTAGCTTCGTGGGGAAGTGTTATAGTACTAGCCTATTTAGGAAAGAAATTTTCCAAAACAGGAATTGCGTATTTTGAAGTGGCAGATTCAAATAAAATTTTGGCAGTTGTAACAGCAATTTGTTTATTTATGTTTTTTAAGAATTTAAATATTAAACAAAGTAAATTAATCAATACTATAGCTGCATCTACATTTGGAGTTTTGATAATTCATGCCAATAGCGATGCAATGAGACAATTTTTGTGGAAAGATGTATTAAAGAATACTAGTATGTATGGAACAACATATTTAATTTTACATGCAATAGGTTCAGTTTTAGGAGTTTACATAATCTGTACTATAATTGATATATTAAGATCACGTTTTTTAGAAAGACCAATTTTTAATAAACTAGAAGGTAGATGAAAGATATGAAAGGAATTATTCTTGCCGGAGGTTCAGTAACAAGATTGTATCCATTAACAAGAGTAACCTCAAAACAGTTGTTACCGGTTTATGATAAACCAATGATTTATTATCCTTTATCAACTTTAATGTTGGCAGGGATTAGAGATATTTTAATTATTTCTACACCTACAGATACACCTAGATTTAAAGAACTTTTAGGTAATGGAAGTAATTTTGGAATTAATTTGTCTTATGCGGTTCAACCTAGTCCTGATGGACTGGCACAGGTTTTTTAATAGGAGAAGAATAATGAACATTATCGTAACCGGTGGAGCCGGATTTATTGGAAGTAACTTTGTATTTCATATGTTGAATACATATCCTGATTATAGAATTATTATGAAAAGATGTATGGTAACAGATAACAATAAGTTGCAGTAGGATAGTTAGCCATACGAAAGGTTTACTATGGATAAAGCAAATGATATTATTACTAACATTATAAAAGAGGTGCTTACCGCACTTTATCAGCCTTTTGGCGCGGCAGTGCTAATGGTTTTCGTTTCTATGTTTGTTTTTCTTTACGCAAAGGAACACGGCTGGAAGAAGGGAAGCCTGGTTAAAAATATTTTTGGAACATGGTTTAGAAATTTTAAGGAAAGCTCTACATTTAGAAGGACTTTCCTTTTGGTGTTTTATTCTACTATGATTCTTTTTAGAACGATTCTTAATCGAGATATTTGGTTTGACCCATTAAGCGATGTTATGGGTGGCTGGGGTTTATATGATGCCGATGGTAATTTAACTACAGAGGCAATCGAAAACCTCATGTTATTTATCCCATTTGCAGTTATGCTTTTATGGGCATTTAGAAAAGAACTTCTTGGGGACAAGCCGGGACTTAAAAAGACCCTGTGGGTGGCAACAAAGACAGTTGGTATTTTTTCATTTGTCATTGAATTTTCGCAGCTGCTGTTTCACCTTGGAACCTTCCAGATATCGGATTTGGTTTACAATACTTTAGGCGGAACTGTCGGAGGGCTTGCGTATTATATAATTTATAAGGTTAGACATAGGAATGAATAGAAAAATTAATATGAATAACTATAAAAGGGACTGGTGAGAATTAGTAGGTTAATTCTCAAACAGTCCTTTGTTATGTATTGAATATTTGATAAATGGAGTTTTGATATTCTCTTTTGGAATTGTTATTTGTTGCCTTTTTAATTCTATTTGATAAAGAACTAATCGGTTTCCTAAGATATAAGAGTTAGGCGAACTCTAAAAATTCTCGCTTTATAGTTTAACAACTATATCCATAACACCCATAGAGTATGGCCCTATTTCATATGGATTAAAGAAAATATGTAGTTTGTCTTTTTTTATATAGAACTGATAGTCCTTAAACTTGTAATTAAGCAAATATGGTTTATATGATTCGTTAAAATCGCTTAAGTATTCTTTAGGTAATTTTTTGTTAAGACGTTTTATAACCTTTAGAGTAAATTCTTTTGTAGAACAATTTGCAATATTTTTTAAAGATATCTTTCTGCCTGTCTTTTTATCAAAAGTGATATAGCGGTTAGAATAGTTCGGATGGGCGCTACCACTATATTCTGAAAGGCTATCTTCAATGGAAAGGTATTTGCTATTGCCATCTTTAACTTTTAATGTTTCATACAACCAATATGGAGTATATTCCATATCGTCACCCAAAGAAAATTCTTTTAAAGGTTTCCATAAAGTCATATAAGTCTCAAATTGCTTAGTTGAATAAGAATTTACTGCTTTTGCTAACTTTGAATTATCATTCATTTTTAATCCTTTAAATTCACCTTTACAAACAACTTCATTTTTCTTATTCGCAGAGTATTTTTTGTTATAAGTGTCAACTTTTGAGGTGTTTGATGCGTATACAGTAGCATTAGGTAAACTAGAAATAAGTGTTAATGTTAAAATAAAAAATGTTAATAGAGTGATTTTGATATTTTTTTTCATAATGGCCTCCTTTTTAATGATAATATTATAACATTTTTAATGTATTTATGTTAATAAAAAGATAAATGTTTATAGAATTATAGATTGACATTAATACAATATGATGTAGAATATATTATAAATGGAAAAAGGGGTTATGAAGAACTTAGATGATTTTATTATCTTTACTATATCTTAACAAGTTCGTTGCGGATTATGGTAACATAGTTTGTATCTTTATTTTTTCATAATATATATTTGATAAAATTAGTATGTTGGAGGTAGGGTTGTATGAAAAAAGATAAGATTAAATATATACTCAATGAGTATTTAATCACATTTTTGTCAATGATAACTATTTTATGTTTAATGTTTACAGTATCACCTTTTGCAAGAATGATGAGAACTTGTGTGGCACAATTTGTAACAAATATATTTGTTATATTATCTTTGCTATATAAGCAAGGATTGGTAGGAAATGTATTAGATTTTTATATAGACTCAGTTAAAAAAGAAAAAAGAATAAAAAATTTTTACGCAGACATAGGAGTATTGGCATTAGCATTGAACATATTAAGTGGTTGTGTTAGTTATAATACATATATGTTTTTTGCAGATGTTATGCAGGTAATGAAAATTTCTATATGTGTTTTTTGTATTTGTAGTGGAAAAAATAAAAGAACAAATGAAGAGGTAAATCATATTGGTAAAACTGTAAAAAATATGTTGCTTAAGGAAAATGTTAATCTTAATAGAATACGTGAAAATGAAGAAAAAGAAAATAAAGAAAATAATTTAAATAATATTTCGAAATATACAGAAGAACTTAAGAAAATTGATGATAGGATAGATTTTCTATATGTAGAGGAGTATGGTGAAGATTCTAATGACGATTTGGATGTAGAGTTTTATGAAAAACAATATGCAAGTTCTCGACAAGCGGAGATAGATGATTTATTTGAAATTAAAAAAGAAATAGAAGAAAAAAGAAATATATATATTTATAATGAAAATGCTAAACAAATAATTAAAAATTGTGACTATAAAAATAATAATATTGGAAAAATATTAGATGATAATATTTCGAATAGAGATTTGCTGAATCGTGAATTAAAAGCAAAAAGTATAGCAGAATATATAAATAATATTAATGGATACTATAATATAGGAATAATAGGCGAATGGGGAATAGGAAAGAGCACATTTATTCAAATGGTAAAAAATAATCTCATAAATATTAGAAATGGAAAAAATATTAAAGTGATAGACTATGATGCATCTTCATATTCAGAGAAAAGCCAAATATGGGCTAATCTTGCAAAGATATTGTTTGAAGAATTCGAGAAAGAAAAAAATTTTTCAAATTTTATGTATGTATACACCAAAATCAAGCAAAGTAAGAAAAAATATTTTAGTAGTTTAATAGTAAATGTTATTATATTAATAATGTTATTTATAATTACAGACTTAGGTGTACGATATTGGACTAAAGAAGAGATAGAAAAGCAGTTAATTGCATATGGGTGTTCTATAATAGGGGGACTATTACTAATAACACAGATAGTTATTCCATGGGGAAAGAAATTATTGTCTATATCTATACCATTATCAGAAAAAGTAATAGGAAGTTTTGAATTGCCTTCATATGTTGATGTGTTAGGAACGCGAGAAGAAATAGCAGGAGAAATGGATATTTTGCTAAAAGCTTGGTGCCATAAAAAGGAGGAAAAAATAGTTGTTTTTGTTGACGAATTGGATCGTTGCAGTGAGAAAGGAATTAGAGAGTTTTTTCAGGCAATCCAATTGTTTTATAATACTAAAAAAATAATATTTGTATTTGCGATACAATTATCCCATTTAGTGAATGCAATAGGAAATAACGAGAAAACTAATAATACAGATATAATAAAACAATATTTAGATAAATATATATCTATATTAGTGAAATTAGATAATAAAAATATAATGAAGTCGGATTATGCTATGAAATTAATAAGAGAAATTAATGCTGAGAACAAAATGCAAATAGAATCAAAAGAAATAGATAGTATAATAAAATGTTTGGATATTATTCAAGACGAAGCTTTGACGCCAAGAAAAATAAAGAAATTAATTAATTTATTAGTTTTAAGTAAAAGTTTTTGTATTGATAAATATAGAGAAGAAAGAATAAATTATTCGCAATTGTTTATATGGATAATTATGTATAATTTTGAAGCAAAAGCGACAAACTGGTTGAGTGGACTATACAATGAAAAGGAAGCTCATAGTACAATGAATAATATGATGAGAAATCTATCTAATAAAAAAGAGTTAGATAAACTAATAAGTAATCATAATTTTATAGATTTAATTGAAGAATTTAGGATGTGTGATATTGTCAAATATAATTATATAGCACAGGAATTTGAAATATTAATGTAAAATAAATAATAAATTAGAGTTATAAATTGAAAGATTAAAATGCTGTTTTTGTTTTTTATAATATATAAATTGTATGGAAGTGTAAGAAGTATAAAAAATTAAAGGCTTCATCAAAACAGACGATACCTTTAATTTAAAAATTTTTTAGTGCTTTATTGCAATATATTTAGTTAATTTACTACTATGTAAAATGTTTATGCATATGATGGTTTAAGTACATATGGATTAAAATATATGAAGCGAAATTATTTTATTTGTTTAAGCATTTTTTGCACGCTTACATTCAGCTATACCACCTAGATGTAAAAAGAATGAATTGATTTTAGTAGGAATTAAATCGCAGGTTATTCTATCATTTCTTTCGTGCCAGCTTAACGAATGAGATTTTCTATATTGTTTTACAGAGGCTCTTGTCCATGAAGAACAATTTAAATAGTTAATTGAGTTAAAGTAATCTGCACATAGCTTATCGCATTTGGAAAAATTTATGTATCGAATTATTGACATATGTTCTAGTTGTACAGTAGCGATACTACATGGACCAAAAGCAGGCATACCGTCATTGTATTTAATACCTTCTAGATTGAAGTGATTTAATAATGCTATAATTTCTGTTTGCGTTGGTACAGGAATGTAGGTGGAAAGACCTCTTTCATTTGTCCAATATCCTCTTTGGGGATTTGCCTTTGGTGTTCTTTTAATTCTTTCTGCTAAAGAACTAATTGGTTTATGTTTTGTTAAATTATTCATATTTATACCTCCTCATAATTTGGTGTTCACTTATTTATTCTCTGTTTGCGTGTTGAAAAGAACGCTTTTAAGAAAAGCGAACGAATTATGGTGAATTCGTCCGCTTTTCTTAAAACAAATATGAGATTTTTATTAATTTGAAATAAATAGGATTTAATTGCAGAAAAAATGAATGATGTATTAAAGATGAAATAATAGAATTGGATTGAGAATTTATTAGAATTGATTTACTGAAATGCAAGAGTGAAGAACTTTAGAAATTTGGTACAAATAATGTTGTGAGCAAGTTGATTGGAAAATTTATTCGAAAAAAATAAAAGGTATCATCAAAAAAATGGTACCTTTTATATGCTTATAAATATTTGGTGCGCTGTTAAAATGATTTGGTTGTTGAGTGTGGAAAAATAGGAGCGTAGGATAATGAGGAAAAACGATATTTGACAACAAAAGAAAGTAAATACATATAGTGTATAGAATTAAGTAGAGAAAAATAAAGGCATGAGAAAAAACATCACATAATGTATTAATTGCAATGCTGATATTTATCTGATATAATAACCCCATAAAACGTTTTACATACATTATACGACTTTAGCTGAAGCACTTGCATAGGGAGGTTTTATGGCAGGAGCTAACATGAAATACAAGGACAGAGTATTTCGAATGATATTTGGATACGAAAAGTATAAGGAAAATTTGTTAGAATTATTTAATGCGCTGAATGACACTAATTACACAAATCCTGATGATTTGGAAATTAATACGTTAGATGACGTGTTTTACATGAAAATGAAGAATGATGTGTCTTGTATTATCGACAACAGGATAGCGATTTATGAACATCAAAGTACATGGAATTATAATATGCCATTGCGAGGATTCAGATATACTGCGGAGCTTTATAACAAGCTTATTTATGAGCAGGATTTAGATGTATATCGCAGAAAGATGATTAAACTACCAACGCCGCAGTATGTTGTATTTTATAACGGAATAGAAAGGCGGGCAGAGAAGGAAATATTACGACTTTCGGATTCATTTATAATGCCGTGTAGTGAAGGTGAGTATGAGTGGACTGCAACGGTTTACAATATAAACGACTGCCACAATAATGATTTGATGAACAAGTGCAAAATTCTGCAGGAATATGCTACAATGGTAGCAAAGATAAGAGAATTCCGGCAGAAGGGATGCGATTTGGATATGGCGATAGAGGAAGCGATAGAGTATTGCCTTACGCATGAAGTTTTAAAGGATTTTCTGCTGGAGCATAAGTCGGAGGTGGCAGACATGCTTAGAATGGAATATGACGAGGCCAGAACCATGAATCATCTGAAAGAGGATTATTATGAAGAGGGCGTGAAAGATGGCGAAATGAAGACAAAAGTTTCACTGATATGCAGAAAACTGATTAAGGGAATGTCGCAAAGTGATATTGCAGAACTATTGGAAGAAGATACGTCATATGTAAAAAAAATATGTGATGCAATAGGTGATAATCCATCGGAATGTGATGTGGATGAGGTTGTTAGAAAATTAAGTAAGATAGAATAATTTAGGAGCATCTAAAAGCCATTTATATTAAGAAATTACAGAAACAAAGTATTAGAGTGTGGATGCAATTACATGGCTGGGAATTTTGCTTGGCATAGTATAATAAAATATAATTTTAGAAATATTTTATAATTGTATTAAAATAAAAAATTGAAAGAGATAAATTGTGATGGAAAATATAAATTTGAAAACTTATTATATGGTGATAAAAATCCTTGGAGATTTTGTTAACAATAAGATAATTGACAAAGATTTTTTTAATGAAAATATTATAGATGTGGCAAATGAAGAAAATTCTCAGAAAATATATATAGGGAGAATTTATTATATTGCAAAGAAACATAATCTTGTTTCAATTATGGCACAGGCAATGGAAAAGTTGGGCTTTGAATCTGACAGTGATATTTGGAAACGTTGGTTAAAGGAGAAAAATCAGCTTATTTACAAAAGTGTGCTCATGGATGTAGAGCGTGAGGCAATTCAGGATTTTTTTGAGGAAAATAATATTTGGTACATGCTTCTTAAAGGAATGGTTATAAGAAAGTATTATCCTGCTCCGGAACTTAGAGAAATGGCTGACAATGATATTTTATTTGATAATAAATATTCTAAAGAAGTCTATGATTTTATGACAGCAAGAGGATATAAATCTGACGACTATAACAAAGGATATCATGACGAGTATTTGAAACCGCCTGCTTATAATTTTGAAATGCACAGACAGTTGGTCAGCTCAAAGGAAAGACCTAAGTGGTATGAATATTATAAAGATGTTAAGTCAATTTTGATAAATGATGCAAATGGCAAAAATCAGTTTTATTTTTCTGATAATGATTTTTATGTTTATTTTATAGTGCACACATATAAGCATTTTCTTAATAGTGGCATGGGCTTAAGAACTGTTTTGGATGTTTATTTGTATCTTAATAATTTACAGGATAAGCTTGATTTTGATTATATTGAGGAGCAGCTAAAGAAACTTGATGCTTATGATTTTGAGCAGACATTTAGAAGTCTTGCCTTTAAAATGTTTGGGGAGAATGCTAAAGAAGGCAATGCGGCAGCAGATGAGTTGCAGGATTCATTTGATGCTAAAGAGCAAGACAAGTGGTGGAATTCATTTGATGATAAAGAACATGATATGTTGTCATATATTCTTGACGCCGGAACATACGGAAATTTGGAAAATAGTGTGGCCCACAAGATGGGGTATACTAAGGGTGAGAAGAAGAAAGCATCCGATAAAGCAAAATACATATTCCGCAGACTTTTCCCTTCAATGGATACAATCGAGGAATTTTTCCCATTTTTTTACAAGCATAAATGGGCAATCCCATTCTTGTACATTTATAGAATCGGCAAAATGCCATTTACACGAAGAAAAAAAGTCGCGGGTGAGCTTCGGGAAGTTTTTAAGAAGTAGTTGAGGTAAGGAAGAATATTAAGTTACTGCAAATTATCTTAGTAAAATGATGTCATTTATTAGAAGACTAAAAAGTATACTATAAATTCAATTGAGTGTTGGTTTGTCAAAGTTCGACGTTATATATGGATTAATATAAAAACATTTAAAATATACATCTAAAACTTATTTGTTTTTTAGTACACAAAGTATAAAATTATACATGCTTGAAAATAAAACAAAAAGAGGTATAATAAATGGAAGAGTATTACTTCATAAAACACGAACAAATAAACAAAGGAGAACGAGCTATGATTATTATGGATATTAAAGTTGATAATTTTTATGCTTTTAAAAATTTTCATATGAATATGTCTTATCCAAAGAAAATAGTAGATTCAACAATAGAAGAGGAATTTTTAGAGGAAAGACCTAATTTTAGATATAAGAAAGTAAATATAATTATGGGTGGAAATGCCACTGGGAAAACATCATTAGGACGATTGCTTATGTTGTTTACAAATTATTTAAATGATGGTGGATTTAGAAGATTTACAGATAGAATTTCTGATGAAAAAAAAGAAGCAAAAATTTCAATTGATTTTGTTACAGATACCAATATTCTTTATAGATTTGAAATGAAGGTATTGCCAAAAGAAAAAGATGATTATAGTGAGGATGAAGTGGACATTAAAATATATTATACTCCTATTTTAATTAAAGATAATTATGAAATGTGCGCAAATAAACTTAATGAGAAAAATTGTAGTTGTACAACATATGATAAGATAAATACAAATGGTTGGAGTTTTTCGTATCCAATAGATGTAATAGAGGAAAAAAAATATAAAACTATTGAAGAAAATGATAAATATATATTTATTTTAGAACAAATATTAAAAACGTTAGATCCATCAGTAAAAGAAGTAGTAAAGGTAAATGAAGTTGAAAACACATATGCAATTATTTGGGAGAATTGTTCTGTAATAATCAAAGATGGAAGAATTGAAAATAGTAATGTAATGTCAAGTGGGACTAAAGCTGGACTTGAAATATCTTATATAATAACATCACTTATATGTAATATGCATGATTTATATTATTGTGATGAGTTATTTTCATTTGTTAATAGTGACATTGAGAAGGCATGTTTATCGATTATAATAGATAAGCTTAAAGGAAGAAAACAGTTGTTTTTCACAACCCACAATTCTGATATTTTAGATATGCAGTTACCAAAACATGCCTATTCATTTTTGAAAAAGGATATGTCAGATGATGAAACAACAATAAAATGTATTAGTGCGTCTAAGTATTTAAAAAGGAATACAGATTCGCTGAAAAATGCTGTTGAAAATGATTTGTTTTGTACTGCTCCGGAATTAAATAGAATATATGAAATTGCTGATTTATAGTTAGGGTGGTGCGGGATGAGAAAAAATGGAATATACCAATATTATGTAGAGGGTGAAGATGATAAAAAAATAGTAAATGCGTTGAAACAGGAGATAGGTTGTATTGAAAGTGGAAAAGTGGAAAAATTTAATGTAATACAAAACAAATTTTCTATTGCAAGAATAAGACCTTTAAAAAGTGGAACTACCGTAGTACTAGTATATGATACAGATGTTGAAACGAATATAGATATTTTAGATTACAATGTTAAGTTCTTAAAAAAACAGAGTGCAATTAAAGATGTTATTTGCATACCACAGGTTAACAATTTAGAGGATGAGCTTGTTGGTGCATGCAATGTAAAAAATGTTATAGAAATTACAAAAAGTAATAGTTTAAAAGAATACAAAAGAGAATTAATTAGTTGCACAAATTTGGGGAAAAGATTGCAAGTATGTGGATTTAACATATTAAAATTTTGGAATAAATTACCTAAAAACTCATATGAAAAATATGGAAATGACTCAAGTAAAATAAAGAAGGTAAAAAAATAAGAATTTAATGGATTAATAATAATTAAAAAACCAAAGCAGTGCTGGCACAAGTGCCAGCCCTGCTTTAATCATACACCTTGAAGAGTGCATATCTAATTAAAACTTAAATGTATCCTTTAAGCCTACCCATAACTGATCTTTGTCGCTAAGGTTAAGTGCTGTTCCGTCTTCTAACTTATAGCCTTCGCCGCTTGCAGTTCCTTTGTATTCGCCAACAAGCTGTGGCCATTTGATTCCAATTTCAGGATCATTCCAAGCAAGTCCACCTTCATCACCAGGATGATAGAAGTCTGTACATTTGTAGCAGAATTCAGCAAGGTCTGAAAGTACTAAGAAACCATGAGCAAATCCTTCTGGAATGTAGAACTGTTTCTTGTTTTCTTCAGTAAGTTCAACACCAAACCATTTTCCGTATGTTTCTGAATCACTTCTTAAGTCAACAGCTACATCAAATACGCTACCCTTTACAACTCTAACTAATTTGCCCTGTGGAAATTCTTTTTGGAAATGAAGACCACGGAGAACACCCTTAGTAGAACTTGACTGATTATCCTGTACAAATACCATGTCAAGTCCGGCTTCCTGCATATCTTTCTGGTTGTATGTTTCCATAAAATATCCTCTTGCATCACCGTGTACTGTTGGCTCGATAACGCATAATCCTTTGATTCCACCTGCATTTTTTTCAACTTTAATCTGTCCCATTTTTATTTACTCCTTATTTATAAAATATTTTGATTTTTACAAACTTTCAATATCAAGTTCTTTTAAATATCTGCTAACAGCATCCTGCCATGTTGGAAGTGGAGTGAATCCATTTTCAACTAATTTGCTCTTATCGAGACGGCTGTTAAATGGACGTTTTGCTTTTGAAACGCCGTATTCAGCAGTTGTGACAGGTGTAACAGTAATGTTTTTTTCACTGTATCTGTCATAACCCATTTCAGTAGCCTGTTTGAAGATTTCTTTTGTGAAATCCCACCAACTGATGTAGCCACCTTCGTTTGTTGCATGATAGTATCCATATTTGTCAGTAACAATCATAGATACTAATAATTTAGCAAGGTCAAATGTGTAAGTTGGAGTTCCTATCTGGTCTGAAACAACCTTTAACTGGTCATGATTCTTGCCAACTTTAAGCATTGTCTTGATAAAGTTATTTCCGTTTTTACCAAATACCCATGCGATTCTTACGATAAAATATTTGTCTAATGTATTTGCGACAGCTAATTCGCCATCGAGTTTTGTCTGACCGTAAACGTTTTGAGGTGCATAGTCTTTGCAATCAGGCTGCCAAGGTTCTGTTCCTTCTCCGTTAAACACATAATCAGTTGAAATGTACATCATTTTTATATCAAGTTCCTTACAAACATCAGCGATATTCTGTGTTCCGTTTACGTTTACAAGTTTAACTTTTTCCTGCTTATCTTCATCTTCAGCAGCGTCAACGGCTGTCCATGCAGCACAGTGAATTACTGCGTCAGGATTAACTTCTTTGATGACTTTATCTACAGAAGCCTTGTCTGTGATATCCATTTCTTCGATATCAACACCAACTGCTTCAATATTTTTCTCTTTTAATTCATTTACTACGTCAAATCCTAATTGACCTTTAACTCCTGTTACGAGAACTTTCATATTTACTCCTTTTTGATATTGTAATTATGCCAGTGGTAAAAGGTTTAAGACCACATAAGCTTGCTTATAAGTGGGTAAAAGACCTTTTGCCCCGGGCATCTTGTGATTTTAAAATTACATATATTTTAGTGTATACCATTGAATTATGAAAAATCCTGTTTCCAGGGAAGAAAACAGGATTTTCATTCAGGCAGATAAATTATCTGTTGCCATACATTTTTTCATAATAATTCTGATATTCTCCGGAAATGATAGTTTCCCACCATTCTTTGTTGTCAAGATACCACTGAATTGTCTTCTTGATACCATCAGCAAATTTTGTTTCAGGTAACCATCCAAGTTCGTTGTGAATCTTTGTTGGGTCGATAGCGTAACGCATATCGTGTCCCTTTCTATCAGCTACATATGTGATAAGGCTTTCTGGTTTGCCTAATTCTTTACAAATAATCTTAACGATATCGATGTTTGTCATTTCATTGTGACCACCAACATTGTAAACTTCACCAACTCTACCTTTGTGGATAATTAAGTCGATTGCACGGCAGTGATCTTCTACATATAACCAGTCACGAACGTTTTCGCCCTTGCCATATACTGGAAGTGGTTTGTCATTTAATGCATTAGCAATCATAAGTGGAATCAATTTCTCTGGGAAATGATATGGTCCGTAGTTATTTGAACATCTGCTGATTGTTACAGGAAGTCCATATGTTCTGTGATATGCTAATACTAATAAGTCAGCAGCAGCTTTTGATGAACTGTATGGGCTGCTTGTGTGAATTGGTGTTTCTTCAGTGAAGAATAAGTCAGGTCTGTCAAGTGGTAAATCACCATAAACTTCATCAGTTGATACCTGATGATAACGCTTGATGCCGTATTTTCTACAAGCATCCATAAGAACTGCAGTTCCTAAAATATTTGTGTTTAAGAATACTTCAGGGTTTTCGATTGAACGGTCAACATGGCTTTCTGCAGCAAAGTTAACAACGATGTCCGGATGTTCTTCTTCAAATAATTTATATACAGCTTCTCTATCTGTGATGTCTTCTTTTACAAAACGGAAATTTGGATTGTCCATAACTGGAGCAAGTGTTGAAAGATTTCCTGCGTATGTGAGGCAGTCAAGACAAATAATACGGTAGTCCGGATATGTGTTTAACATATGGAATACAAAGTTACTTCCGATAAATCCGGCACCGCCGGTTACGATAATGTTCATAATAATTCTCCTTAATTGTGTAAATTTTCTTTTTCTAATAACATGAATGTTATTGCTTAGGGAAATACCCTGTTTATCAAACTAAGTTTTCAAAGAAAACAAAGTTTTAATTAGTGAAGTACGTCCATGTATTTTTCATCAAGTACATCTTTTAAATACTGGCCATACTGATTTTTCTTTAATATTTCATAAACTTTAAGAACGTCTTCTCTTGAAATCCATCCGTTAAGGTAAGCGATTTCTTCAAGACATGCAATTTTTCTATGCTGATGTGTTTCAACAGTCTTAACAAAGTTAGTTGCTTCAACAAGACTTTCATGTGTTCCTGTATCTAACCAAGTGAATCCTTGTCCTAAAAGTTCAACATTTAATTCGTTGTTTTCTAAGTAGATTCTGTTCAAATCAGTGATTTCTAATTCACCTCTAGCACTTGGCTTAAGGTTTTTAGCATATTCAACAACCTTATTATCATAGAAATAAAGACCTGTAACGCAGTAGTTACTCTTTGGCTGTGCAGGCTTTTCTTCTATAGAAATAGCCTTACCTTCTTTGTCAAATTCTACGATACCAAATCTTTCAGGATCGTCAACATAGTAACCAAATACTGTTGCACCTTTTCCACTTTCTGCATTTTCAACAGCAGCTTTTAAACGCTTCTTAAGTCCGTGACCTGCAAAAATGTTATCACCAAGAACCATGGCAACACAATCATCACCAATAAATTCTTCACCGATTACAAATGCCTGAGCAAGTCCGTCCGGGCTAGGCTGAACCTTATAAGAAAGGTTAACACCAAACTGATGTCCGTCGCCAAGTAATTCCTGGAAACGAGGAGTATCCTGTGGTGTAGAAATGATTAAAATATCACGAATGCCTGCATTCATTAAAACTGACATTGGATAATAAATCATAGGTTTGTCATAAATAGGAAGTAACTGTTTAGAAGTTACCATTGTGAGAGGGTAAAGACGTGTGCCTGAACCACCTGCTAAAATAATACCTTTCATAGTATATCTCCTTTGTTTAATCAAATTTTGCTTAAGTAGAATTTGATGATGATAAAATTATCGTAGCAATATCCGGTTGCACGATTTTTGCAACAATATTAGTTGATAAAATTTATCAATTCAACAATATTAGTTCGCACGATTTTAAATATCATAAAACATTCTACTTTGAAAGCAATAAAACTGTCTGACTCAAATGTTAAGTATATAATAAAAGGTGACGTAACGTCACCTTCAAGTATTTTTTTCAATTTTTTTGAAATTTAATAAAAAATTCATATTTAATTGCACTATTTTATGCAAATTTGATACATATGGTGCGATATTTTAGATTCTTGAAGCTATTATTTGCTAAGATTGTTCACTTATACCATAAGTAACAGTTATCTTTTACATTTTATTGAGTCTTATATCAGATTTCATAATTAAGGAAAAGAAATTTTATGCTTAGGGGTACAAAGTTGTACCCTTGTAAAACCTTAAGTTAACTTTAGGGTACAGAGTTGTACACTAACTTATTTTTGTTTTTGCTAAATGCCATCATTTATTTCACGCAAACAAATATTCCGGCTTCTTTAGTGATATGGAAAGGTGTTTTTGTTCTCTGCTCGACAAAATCTTTGAATTCCTGATATTTGCTGAGAATATATTCATTCTGGTTTCCGTGACAGGACAAAATATATTCCATCAATGGCTCAGCCTGGTCAACCTCAAGGTAATCTTCATAAGGCTTCATTTGAATAGAGTTAAAATGAAGTTTAAGAAAATCTTCACCATTATCAAGACCAAATTTTTCATAAAGTTTATTTGATGACAAATTTATACGGTTGTCAAAAGATTTGACAAGTTTGTCAATCTCACACATATGCTTATTTCCGTAAGTGCTACATATGAAACGACCGCCTTTCTTTAGAACTCTGTTGACTTCAGAGAGAGCAGTATCAATATTTTCACAGTAGAAAAGCACATGATTAGCAATTACAAGGTCAAATTCTTCATCTTTATATGGAATATTTTCGCAGTCAAATGTTCCAAAAGAAAATCGTGTGTCAGCAAGTCCGATAGCACGTCTGGTATCACGAATCATTCCCTGAGAAATATCAGAAAGATAAATGTTAATGTCAGAAGGTACTTTGTCCATATTTTGGGACCAAAGGGCTCCGCTTCCACAACCGATTTCTAAAACCTTCATGCACGGCTGAATGTTGTAATTGTCATAAAGCCAGTTAAACCAATGCTGCTCATTATGAGAGTATAAATTGTGCAAATTAATTCTTGCAGAAATATTAGAAGCATTCTGATACTGTGTTTTTATGGAATTTTCTGCATTTGTCAAATGAATAAGCTCTAACATCTGGCTCCAGTCAACATGATGTTCCTTTGTTAAGGCAGTTGTTGTGTCTTTAATCGCCTTCTCCACCATCTGCATTTGCTCGATTCTATCCTGAACAAGTTTAAGCTGCATATTCAATGAATTGAGAAGCATTTGCGAATTACTGTCGTCGATTGTGATTTCTCTGATGTCATCCAAAGAAAAACCAAGGTATTTGAGCAAAAGGATTTGCTGTAATCTAACCAAATCCTCATGAGAATAAAATCTTGCTCCGTAATCAGTAATATAAGTTGGTTTTAAAATATTCTGTTTATCGTAATAACGTATTGTTCTCACGGAAACATGTGCCATTTTGGCAAATTCCCCTGATGAATATAAATCATCTTTCTGCATAACAAAATCCTCTCGTTACCATAAGTATTATCAAAAATTATTATCTTGTGTAATCGTAACATAATTAGTAAAAAAACGCTATATTACACAGCAGTACAAAGCAAAATATACATCAAAATATAATTGGTAAAACGACATATTACACAGCAGTACAAAGCAAAATATACATCAAAATATAATTGGTAAAAAAACGCCATATTGTACAATGGAGCAACGTAAAAATTGTGCTTATTAATATTTGATATAATACCTTTAAAATAGTATAATTAAAGTATTATTTAACGTGTTAATTTGCTAAGTCTGTATTGAGAGTACAGATAGGAAAAATAAAATTTAAGGAAAGGATAAAATTATAAAAACGACCAAATGAATTATTTAGGTCAGATTACAAAATGAGATAAAATTATAGAAAAAATTTAGAAACGGATTAAAAAAATAAAAAGGATTAAAAAGAAAACTAAAGTAATATTAAATTTGAATTTAAGAACAAAATGAAAAACTAAAATATAAATTTATAGGAAAGACAAATAAAATAATTTTATGATTTGCAGTATGGCATAAAGTAACAAATTTATGACTGATAGTATGAAAATAACAAATACGGCAATTATGCAGGGAAAAATTACGGAAAATTTGTTGAAAAGAGGGATGTAGAGATGTTCGGGTATAAACAATTATTAAATTGTATATTTGCATCTGATGATGGAGGTGGAAGGTACCTCGTTTTTAATCAGAACGAAAATACATGGATTCTTCCGGCAGATAAATTGAAATTGGCGATTGAAATGTGTCAGCCTTATTCTAAGAAGGATCAGAAAAGAAGAGATTTAATTTTAACGGTAAAGGATGTTGGATTTGCGCTTCGCAAAATGGGAGTTGAGACAGTTAACTTATTGTTACAGCCACAGTTAAAAGAATATATAGACGGATTAGTTGGAACGGAAAATTATTATGTTGCAGCTTATATGGGAGATATTTCGTCTGAATTAAACCAAAAAGTTACGCTACAGATTTTTACGAATGAGAAGATATTGTGCTATTTGAGAATTTCTAATTCTTCTGAAGTTATTAATGTGATGAAGCACGAGATAGATATGATTGACTTTTTGCATGAAAAAGAAGTTGCAAACATTCCTGAAATAATAGATGCGTCTATTATTGGGGATTTGCATATTTTTGCACAAAAAAGCGAGAAGAAACTTTCAGAAAAAGTTAAACTTGAATTTGATGATAGGCATATGAAGTGTCTTAAAGACATTATGGACAAAACAAAGATATTATGTAAATATGAGGAGACAGATTTATATAGATTAATTCAGAAATTAAAATCCGAAATAAAGATAAAGTTCCCTAAAAATGAGGGAATGATATTACAGCATTCAATTAGAATTATAGAAAACCAGCTTAAAGAAACAGAGGATTATTATGCGGTTAGTCACGGTGATTTTTCGCCTTGGAACATTTATTATAATAGCAAAAAAGAAGTGTGCATGTATGACTTTGAGTATGCGCATTATGAGATGCCTGAATACGTAGATGCATTTCATTATTTAACCAAAATGTCTTTATACGGTTTGCAGAATGATGGCGACAAGACGATTGCCGTGTATGACAAATATAAAAAATTATTGTCACAGTACATAGATAAAGATACTGATTTTGTGTATTTATGTTATTTGATTGGCATAATCAGTTCTTATAGTACAAATGCGGCAGAAAAGTTTAGCATTTATGCATACAAATATTTAGATTGGATAGCAATTGTTTCTTATTTAAATAGTAGATTAGACTAATTGGGTTGAAAAATTAATTACAAATTATGAAAAGGAGAAAATAATGGGAGATAAGAATATTTTACTATTATTAGATAGGATGGAATTTTGTGCCCTAAATTCCACTGTATTAAGTTATGTCAAAAATATGGATAGGAATAAATTCCATTTTGATATATTAGTTGCAGCAAATCAATTAGGAAGTATGGAGAAGCAGTTTAGCAATGAAGGATGCAATGTATTTTGTTTATGTGCGAGTACTTCCGATAGAAAATTTAAAACTAAATTTGCAGAATTCATCCAGAAAAGAAATAAATACGATGTTGTACATTCTTTTTTGAAAAATGGAATGGTCGCTTTAGCTGTGGCAAAAGAAAATGAAATACCGGTAAGGATTATTAACTGTAGTGAAAATGACGTCGCTCATAATAGAAAAAATAATAAAAATGATGAAATCACACACATAGTCACAACAGGAAATAACAATCAATCGGATAATACAGCTGCATCCGGTAAAAAGAATGCTGATACGAATGAAATTAATTTGGATAATAATGGAAGTAAAAGTGTTAATCGGGAAATATCCGGAGTAGACCATGTTAACACAAATGCAGCAGTGACAAATGAAATCGATGAAGGTAATGAAGGCATAATGGTGCCGAATGAAAATAAAGAGGAAATTGTTTCTGTGAATAAGGCAGTTGATGTAATTGAATATGAGTTTAATTTAGATACTGCAAAAGAGTTTAGAAGTTCTCTTGGAATAGATGACAACCAGATTGTTTTTTTGCATATTGGAAATATAAGTGACCAATTTAATCAGAAATTTTCTATAGAAATATTTCGTGAATTAAGAGAAGTTAAAAATGCATGTCTTTTATTTATAGGTAATGAAGATAATAAGAAGGAAATAAATGAAATCAAATTCTTTAAAAAGTATGCTTCGAGATATGGATTTGAAGAAAGGTTGTATTTTCTTGGATCTATGGAAAACCTTGATAAAGCTTTATCGGCATCAGATATTATTCTGGCTCCATGGAAAAAGACAGCATTGTCAACAGCACTTTTGGCGGCACAGGCAAGTGGCGCTAAAATATTTGCATCAGATGTTTTAAGTGAAAAGATTAATGTTACGGATACAGTGCATTTTTTATCATTAAAAAAAACGGCACGTGCATGGGCGTGTGAGATTATGAATTTTATATTTAATGAAGATAAAAGAATTATAAGCACAAATAATCAGATAGAAAGCCGTAGGCATCTATCAGAGCATAATTGCAATATAATTTTAAGAAATGGATATGATATTATTGATAATCTAAAGAAGATAAATAGAATTTATGAACTATGAGACTAAAGTGGGATTTCTGAAATGTGTGATTAGAATAGGATCTCTGTAATTCGAGACTAAAGCAGGATTCCTGAAATGTAATTAAAAAATACGGCTGAATTTCAAAATAAAATTCAGCCGTATTTTTTGGAGATTCATAATAACTAAATCTCATATTACTATTAAAAAATCTAAAGCATCTAAGCTTTTATATTATCATTCTATAGCGATTAGTATTAAAAATTAGTCTGAAAGAGGAATTCCTCTGTGAGGTACAGATGTTGAGAAAACAATCTGAGTCTTTGTGCTTCCAAACTTCTGAAGTTCGCCGATAAAATGGTCAAGTTCTTCAGTGCTTTTAAACATTACTTCAATAAGCATTGCGTATTCTCCTGTTACGCAATTACATTCAATAACGTTATCACAGCTCTTTATGTATGGGTAGAAGTCTTTCTTCTGCCCCGGTTTTACTTCCAAATTAATAAATGCCTTAATATGATATCCTAATTCAGCAGGATTGATTATTGCATTGTAGCCTGTTATAATTCCGGCTTTCTCAAGACGTTCAATTCTTGCAGAAACTGCCGGGGATGAAAGAAACACCTGACTGGCTATTGCCTTAAGGGGGGTACGGGCATTTTCGTGAAGCAGTCTGATAATTTGTTCATCAATGTGATCAAGTTCATGTCTCATAGTAGTTCTCCTTTAATTTCATATTATTTTTCAGCCTGTTATTAATAAAGTTAAGTTTAAACTTTATTTTAACACAGATATTATAACACACACTTTATAAAAATTACAAAGGAAAATTTACTAAATAAAGAAAAAAGGAAGAAAAAGTTCATAAAAAAAGATCTAATAAAAAATAACTTAAAATAAAACAAATTAAAAAACTTTTTTAAGTAAAAATTTATGATGGAAATAAAACATATTTAATTAAGAAAGAAAACGTTCAAAAAAACTTTTGCACTTTTATTAGTGAAAAATTTATTGTGAAAAAATTAACAAAATACTTGATAAGTTTGAAATAAAATGATAATCTATTGAAATATTAATGGGGATTTGAAATAAAGTTTATTTTCTTAAATAAAAATTGTATATAAGTTAAATAAAACAAGTAAAAATACGATATAGTTAATTTTGTTAAATGCTGGAAATGATAAACTTTATTAGCCTCAAAATTATTAAAAGAAAAATTGAAAACAGGAGGAAATTTGAAATGGAGAATTTGGTTTATTTAGCTCCGATAGCAGGTGTTATTGCTTTAATTTTTGCAGCATACAAAGCAGTGGTTATTGGAAAAGCTAAACCTGGAAATGAAAGAATGGTAGAAATTTCAGACGCCATTGCAGAAGGTGCTAAAGCATTTTTATATTCAGAATATAAGGTTTTAGTTATTTTTGCGGCAGTGCTTTTTATAGTTATTGGATTTGGAGTTAGCTGGCTTACAGCCGTTTGTTTCTTAGTTGGAGCAGCTTTCTCAACTTTAGCAGGTTATTTTGGAATGACAGTTGCTACTAAGGCAAATGTTAGAACTGCAAATGCAGCTAAGGAAAGTGGTATGAATAAGGCTCTTTCAATTGCATTCTCAGGTGGTGCAGTTATGGGTCTTTGCGTTGTAGGTCTTGGTATTGTTGGACTTAGCGTTATTTTCATTGTGCTTAATGCTACAACAGGAATTACTTCTAATTCAGTTAGTATACTTACAGGATTTAGTTTAGGTGCTTCATCAATTGCTCTTTTTGCAAGAGTTGGTGGTGGTATCTATACAAAGGCAGCAGACGTTGGTGCTGACCTTGTTGGTAAAGTTGAAGCTGGTATTCCTGAAGATGATCCAAGAAACCCGGCAGTTATCGCTGATAACGTAGGTGACAATGTAGGTGACGTTGCAGGTATGGGTGCTGACTTATTTGAAAGTTATGTTGGTGCTTTAGTTTCAGCAGTTACATTAGGTATTGTTACAACATTGGGAGATGCTACATCATTTATGACAGCTCTTTTCCCACTTGTTATTGCAGCAATCGGTATTCTTGCTTCTGTAATCGCAACTTTCTTTGTTAGAGGTAAAGAAGGTTCTGATCCTCAGAAGGCTTTAAATGCAGGCGAATATACAGCTACAGTTTTAGTTATTATTGCATCAGCAATTTTAAGCAAAGTATTTTTCGGTGGATTCGATGCATTTATCGCAATTATTTCAGGTCTTATCGTTGGTACTATTATTGGTAAAGTTACAGAAATGTATACTTCAGAAAAATATAAGAGTGTTAAAGAAATCGCTGAAAGCTCTCAGACAGGTTCAGCAACAAATATTATCAGCGGTTTATCAGTTGGTATGAAATCAACATTTATTCCTATCATCATCGTTGCAATCGGTATTTTAGTTGCTTTCCATTTTGCTGGAATGTATGGTATCGCTCTTGCAGCAGTTGGTATGCTTTCAACAACAGGTATGACAATCGCAGTTGATGCTTATGGTCCAATTGCTGATAATGCAGGTGGTATTGCAGAAATGTCAGAACTTGATGAAAGCGTTAGAGATATTACAGATAAATTAGATGCAGTTGGTAACACAACAGCAGCAATTGGTAAAGGTTTTGCCATTGGTTCAGCAGCACTTACAGCTTTATCATTATTTGTTTCATTTGCTGAAACAGCAGGCATTACAAAAGAAGGAATTAACATCCTTGATGCTCCTGTAGTTGCAGGTTTATTCATTGGTGGTATGCTTCCATTTATGTTCTCAGCTTTAACAATGTCTTCAGTTGGTAAGGCAGCAAATAAGATGATTGAAGAAGTTCGTCGTCAGTTCAAAGAAAAACCGGGAATCCTTAAAGGAACAGAAAAACCTGACTATAAGACATGTGTTGGTATTTCAACACAGGCAGCTTTACATGAAATGATTATTCCGGGTGTTATGGCAGTAGTAGCACCATTATTAATCGGATTCTTACTCGGCGTAGAAGCTCTTGGTGGTATGCTTGCAGGTGCACTTGTAAGTGGTGTTATGATGGCTATCTTCATGGCAAACGCAGGTGGTGCTTGGGATAACGCTAAGAAGTATATCGAAGGTGGTTTCGCAGGCGGAAAAGGAAGCGATGCTCATAAGGCAGCAGTTGTTGGTGATACAGTAGGTGATCCGTTCAAGGATACATCAGGACCATCAATCAATATCTTAATCAAATTAATGACAATTGTTTCACTTGTATTTGCAGCAGTAATTGCTCAGTACGGCGGAATTTTATTCTAAAGACAATAAAATTAAAATATGGTTACAAACTATTATTAGTTTTAACAATACATTATTTCCTATAGGGAAAATCTTATAACTTTAGTATTACGAAAAAACAGAGGATGCGAGTTTATAACTTCGCATCCTCTGTTTTTTAGGGCTTAGACATGTGAAACAAAATAAAATATCCATTTCTCCTAAAAGTTGATACCTAATATATAGAAAATTAAATGGCAGTTTGCACCTTGTAGAAAGTGACACAAATATACTAAACAACATAAATTAGTATAAGTGGAATTTAGAAAGAGGTACCGTATGCAGATATATGTTGTGGAACCACTGGATACAGTTGATAGCATTGCAAATAAATTTGGAACACCGGTAGAAGAAATAATATTTGCAAATCAGCTTATTTATCCGTATAAATTAGCAGTTGGGCAGGCTCTTTTAGTTGAATTTCGACCAAATCAGTATAGAACAAGAAGAGTAATAAATGGCTATGCGTATCCTTTTGTAAGTAATTATGTGTTGAGAGTAACTTTGCCGTATTTGTCAGGATTATATATTTTTTCGTATGGATTTACTAAGGAAGGGGAAGTTGTGTCTCCGGCTTTAGATGACCAGTGGATGATAAATGAAGCCTATGAAAATGATACCAAGCCTGTACTTACGCTTACTCCATTTGATGAAAATGGAGTATTTAGCAATAATTTGATTACAGCTCTAGTTAATAATGAGCAGGCAATTGAAAACCTGATAGGCAATTTGATTTATTTAATGAATGAAAATGGCTTTGCAGGGCTTGATATAGATTTTGAATATATTTATAAAGAAGACAGAGATGCCTTCACAAGTTTTGTTGCAGAATGTACAAGACGAATGAATGAGTATGGAATTTGGGTGTCAGTGGCACTTGCACCAAAGACGTCATCTGACCAGAAAGGTTTGCTATATGAAGGAAAAGATTATGGTGGACTTGGTGCTGCCGCAAATTCAGTCCTTTTGATGACATACGAATGGGGTTATACTTATAGTTCACCAATGGCGGTGGCGCCAATTAATAAAGTCAGACAGGTAATTGAATATGCACTTTCACAAATTCCTGAGGCAAAAATCGATATGGGAATACCAAACTACGGCTATGATTGGACTTTGCCATATGAAAAAGGTGTGACTAAAGCTAAGACAATTGGAAATGTTGAGGCAATTCAACTAGCAATTAATAATGGCGCTACAGTACAATATGATAATGTGGCACAAACTCCATTTTTTAATTACACAATCGGAAATGAAATACATGAGGTATGGTTTGAAGATGTAAGGAGCATAAATGCAAAATTAAATTTAATTGATGAATACAATCTTAGGGGGGCAGCTTATTGGCAGATAATGAGATTGTTTAGGGCAAACTGGCTGCTTGTTGAAAGTAAGTTTGAGGTAAAATAAAAACTAAAATAGTAGTCTTTTTTTGTTTGCTACAGATATTAATACGTAGTATAATCTTTTTTATTAGTGAAAATTATTATGCTCTTAAAAATGAGATTAAGTAATAGGGCAGATGATTCCTTATTTAATGCAGGCAAAAAAATAGTTGTTTAATATAAGGAATGGTATTTTTTAATAATTAAGCGGAAAGGAAATACAGTTTAAAGAGATGAATGTGTTTATTAATTGTCTGGTATTCTTTTTTATTTATGCTTTTCTTGGATGGTGCGTTGAAGTTTCGTTTGTTGCAATTACAAGGGGAAAAGTAGTAAACAGAGGATTTTTGAATGGACCTGTTTGCCCGATTTATGGAGTTGGGATGGTTGGAATCCTATATGCACTAGAACCACTTAAGGATAATGCAATTGTGTTATTTATAGGTGGTGTGGTAATTTGTTCAGTGCTAGAATTATTTACCGGTTGGATTTTGGATAAAATATTCCGTATGAGATGGTGGGATTATTCAGAAAATAGATTTAATATAGGTGGTTATATTTGCCTGGAGTTTAGCATAAAGTGGGGTCTTGGAAGTATGATTATGGTTAACATGATTCATCCAATGATTTATGGTGTGGTAAGTAAGATTCCGCTTATGGTAATATATGCTTTGTTAGTAATATTTGCGATAGCATTTATTATTGATATAATTGTAACTGTTAAGGAAATTGTAGGATTTAAGAAGAGTCTTGGACAGCTTGAAAAAATTGCTGACGGCCTTAAAGATATTGGAGATCAGCTTAAAGATGTGGTTGGAAATTCAGCAATTACTGTTTCTGAAAAAACAGAAGAAGGCAAGGAAAAACTTGCAGAAGCGACGGCTGAAAGCCGCGTGAAGATTGCAGAAGCAACAGCTAATAGTAAGGAAAAGATTGCAGAAGCAACAGCTAATAGTAAGGAAAAGATTGCAGAAGCAACAGCAAGTAGTCGTGAAAAGATTGCAGAAGCAACAGCAAGTAGTCGTGAAAAAATCGCAGAAGCAACAGCAAGTAGTCGTGAAAAAATCGCAGAAGCAACAGTTAACAGTCGCGAGAAAATTGCTAGTGCATATGAGACAAGCATTGTTGAATTAAAGAAACAGAAATTAGAAATGGAAGCTAAATATGCGGCGATGCTTTTGAAAGCACAGAAATTAGGAAGAAGACAGGTTAAAGCTTTCCCTAAACTTAGAGTAAGTGGCTCGACAGTTAGTGTCAGAGAAAGACTTACTGATTTTGGAAATAAGCTTAGTAAAAAATAATAAAAATAATACAAAGACATAACATTAGGAGGAGAACATGAACATTAAAGGACAGTCATTTTTAAAATTATTGGATTTTACACCAAAACAGATTGGGGAATTTATTGATTTGGCAGCGCAGTTAAAGGCAAAAAAGAAAGCCGGAGAACTCGTTGATGTATTAAAAGGAAAGAATATAGCAATTATATTTGAAAAAACAAGTACAAGAACAAGATGCTCTTTTGAAGTTGCAGCTCATGATTTAGGAATGGGAGTTACATATTTAGACCCAACAGGTTCACAGATTGGTAAGAAAGAAAGCATTAAAGATACTGCAAGAGTATTAGGAAGAATGTTTGACGGTATTGAATATAGAGGCTTTGAGCAGGAAATCGTTGAACAGCTATCAGAGTATGCAGGAGTTCCTGTATGGAATGGGCTTACAAATGAATTTCATCCAACACAGATTTTAGCAGATTTTCTTACATTAAAAGAAAAATTTGGAAAATTAGAAGGACTTAAATTTGTATACATGGGCGATGCACGTTATAACATGGGAAATTCGCTCATGGTCGGATGCGCAAAAATGGGAATGCATTTTGTAGCATGTGCACCTAAAAAATATTGGCCGGCTAAAGAACTTATTGATGAATGTCAGGCAGTTGCTAAAGAAACAGGAGCAATTTTGGAATTTATTGAAGACCCTATGGTTGCAACTAAGGATGCAAATGCAATCTATACTGATGTATGGGTTTCAATGGGCGAACCTGATGAAGTATGGGAAGAACGTATCAATGACTTACTTCCATACAGAGTGACAATGGATTTAATTAACAATGCTGATAAGGATGTTGTATTTATGCATTGCCTTCCGGCTTTCCATGATTTAGATACAAAGATTGGCAAACAGATTTATGAAAAATTCGGACTTACAGAAATGGAAGTTACAGATGAAGTATTTGAATCAGAACATTCAGTAGTATTTGATGAAGCTGAAAACAGAATGCATACAATAAAGGCTGTAATGGCTGCTACACTTGGTGCAGAATTTTAGTAAGAATGTGACTGAAAAAATATAAAAATTTAACAGCACAATTATGGCAAATGTAACAACTCGAGTGGGATAACCTGCTCGAGTTGTTTATCAATAGGAATGGAGAAGTGAATGAGATTTTTACATCTTGCGGATTTGCATATTGGGAAAAGAGTAAATGGATTTTCCATGATAGAGGATCAAAAATTTGTTTTTGAACAGGTTTATAATGTAATAGAAAATGAAAAGATAGATGGAATTATTATGGCGGGGGATATTTACGATAAGCCGGTTCCGTCTGCGGAGGCAGTTAAGTTATTTGACGAAATGTTGACAAGACTCGTGTCTATCAATTTGCCGATTTTTGTAATAAGCGGAAATCATGACAGTGCTGAGAGAATAGGATTTGGTTCAGATATACTGTCTGCGGCAAAGGTTTATATGTCGAGAGTGTATAATGGCAATTTGCAAAAAATAGAATTAGAAGATGACTATGGCAAAATAAATGTTTATTTATTGCCATTCATAAAGCCGGCAACGGTAAAAAATATTTATAAAGAGGCTGAAATTAAAGACTATGATGACGCATTAGAGTACGTTCTAAGTCAGGAAAAAATTGATGAAACAAAGAGAAATGTGATTGTGTCACACCAGTTTGTTACAGGTGCGATGAGAAGCGAATCAGAAGAAGTTTCAGTTGGCGGACTTGATAATGTTAGCGTTGAAAATTATGAAGCATTTGATTATGTTGCGTTAGGACACATTCATAGAGCTCAGCAAATGGGCAGGGAAAGTGCACGTTATGCAGGAACATTGCTTAAGTATTCATTCTCAGAAGAAAAACATAATAAGTCAATGACGATTGTTGATTTAAAAGAAAAAGGAAATATAGAAATTAAAGAAATTCCCGTAAAGCCGTTACATGATTTAAAGACAATTAAAGGAAAGTTCAGCAAAATAACAAGTGAAGAGTTTTACAAAGAATTAAAAAAAGAAGACTATTACAGAGCAGTGCTTACAGATGAAGATGATATTTTGAATGCAATAGGAAAATTAAAAAGCATTTATCCAAATCTGATGAGCATGGAATATGACAATACGCGAACACGTTCATATTCTGTTGTTGATAATGTTGAAACAGGAGAGGCTAAATCTCCATTGGATTATTTTGAGGAATTTTTTGAAAAACAGAATGGACGGAAAATGTCAGAAAAGCAAAGGAATTACCTGTTGGAAATTTTAGGAGAAGCAAGGGAGGAAAGCCATGAGACCAATTAAATTAGTTATGTGTGGTTTTGGACCTTATGCAGACAAAACCGTAGTTGATTTTACATTATTAGGTGAAAGCGGATTGTATTTGATTACAGGTGATACAGGAGCCGGAAAGACGACTATATTTGATGCAATTTCATATGCTCTTTATGGAGAGGCAAGCGGACAGGTAAGAGAAGTGAAATCTCTTAGAAGCAAATATGTTGATGATGAAACGGAAAGCTATGTTGAATTAGAATTTGAATATAGAGATGAAAAATATAAAATCAGAAGAATTCCTGAATATATGCGTAAAGCAAAACGTGGGGACAAACTGGTTGTACAGAAGGAAGAGGCAGAATTATATTTTCTTACTAAGGACAGAGAACCAATTATAAATAAAAAGAATGTAAATGATGCAGTTACAGAAATTATAGGACTTGACAGGGGACAATTTTCGCAGATTGCAATGATTGCCCAGGGAGATTTTATGAAAGTTCTGCTTACCGGAACTGATGAACGAAGCAAAATTTTAAGAAAGATATTTAACACAAATGAATATCTTGATTTACAGGAAAAATTAAAAAGAAAAAAGAATGAACTTAAGTTTAAGTATCAGGATATTGAGAAGTCAATCAAAAATTACATTGCAAGTGTTCAGTGTGGCAATGATGAAAATGATAAAGAAAAATTGAAACAGATTATTGATGATAACACATTTTGGAAGACAGAAGATATTAATAATTTTATTTTAGGACTTATTAATAAAGACAAAGATTTGTTAAAAACTTTAGAAAAAAATAAAAAAGAAGTTAATAAGAATCTTGAAAAAATTAATGAGACAATTGGTAAAACAGTAAATGTTTTAGCAGGTATGAAAAACATTGAAAATAATGAAAATGAACTTGCTAAAGTATTAGAAGTTATGCCGAAACTCTTAGAAAATTATAATTTGCAAAAAGAGACGGAAAGTGAACGCGAAAAGCTTGCAACTGAAATCGAGATAGAAAAACAAAAACTTGAAAGCTACAATGAACTAACTAAAGAACTTGAAAGTTTACATAACAGACAGGTAAATTTGATAAAATTAACAAATAAAGAAACTAAAATTAAAGACGATGTAGAAAATAATGAAAATAGTATTTTGATTTCTGAAAAAAGGCTTGAAGAAATAAAAGGCTGCGAAGTTGAATTTGAAAAATGCCAGAGCAGCATTAAGAGTGTTGAGGATAAGATAAATCTTTATTCTAATTTGAAAAAATTGTTTAAAAAATATGTTGAAGTCAAAGATGAGCATAAGTCTTTAAAGGAAAAATATGTGGAAAGCGTTAATGAGTATAATAACGCATCACAAAATTATGAAAGTCTTATGGCTAAGTACATGGATGCGCAGGCTGGTATGCTTGGACAAAATCTGAAAGAGGGAGAACCTTGTCCTGTTTGCGGTTCGACAAGTCATCCTCATATAACTGAGGTTAAAGATGAAATTCCGTCTGAGAAAGATTTGAAAAATGCTAAAAATCTTAGACAGAAAAAGGAAGAGAAAAGAAGTGAAATTTCAGGTAATTTGAGGGCGAAAATTACAGAAATCGATTCGTTGAAAGAAAGAATAGATGATGTAGTAAATGAAAATCCAAATGAATTTGCTGAAAGCATAGATGAGAATAGCTTTAATATTTTAGAAGAAAATACAAAGAAGTTAAACGATGATATAAAGAACTTAAATGTTAAAGCTAAAGAATTGTCAGATTTTAAAGAAGAGAAGAAAACAATTGAAGAAAATTTGCCTAAACTAAAGAACGAACTTGAAAGTAAAAAAACAGAAATTGTGGAAATTTCAAATAAAATAATTGAAGAAAATACTAATATTGCAAATGCAAATATCAGAATAGAAGAACTTCAGTCTAAACTTAAATACTCAAGTCTGAAAGAAGCAGAGGAATATATCAGCAGTTTGCAGGATAAAAGAAACAGGCTTATTAAGTTATTTGAAAAGGCAAGAGATAACTATGAAGAAGCAAAGGAAAGAAAATCCGGGCTTGAAAATGCGATAGCGGCTTTGAAAAATCAATTTAAAAATTCAAAGGTTGAAGATTTGGATGAATTAAAGGAAGAAAAGAAGCAGCTTCAAAGTATGGAAAAGGAACTTGGAAAGAGTGAAAAAGAAGTTCATTCACGACTGGATATGAATAAATTTGCAAATGAAAGAATTGAGAAGTGTATGGATGAAGCCGTGGAAGTAGAAGATAAGCTGCAGGTTGTTGGCAGTCTGGCGGATACATGCAATGGAACTCTTTCTTCGAAGTCAAGAATTACTTTAGAAACCTATGTCCAAATGGAAATGTTTGATAGAATTATAGTCAAGGCAAACAGCCATTTCAGGGATATGACTTCAGGTCAGTATGAGTTGAAGAGAAAGCGTGAAGCTGACAATAAGGTAAGCAAGAGCGGATTAGAGTTAAATGTTATCGATTATTATAGTGGAAGTGAAAGGGATATAAAAACTCTTTCAGGTGGAGAATCATTTAAAGCTTCTTTGTCGATGGCATTAGGTTTGTCTGACGAAATCCAGGCTAAGTCCGGAGGAATAAAGATTGATACATTATTTGTAGATGAGGGATTTGGATCATTGGATGGAGAATCGCTTGAAAGTGCAATGAGGGCATTAAGTTCGATTACAGATGTAGGAAGACTTGTAGGGATTATATCGCATGTATCAGAACTTAAGACCAGAATTGACAGGCAGATTGTGGTTACGAAAGACAAAGAGAAAGGAAGCAAACTTGAAATAATAAATTAAATGTAAATTGTGTTGATAGGGAATTCAGATTGACTATTAAAATTAGTGACAAATTTAAAACGAAAGGTGTGTAATAATACACAAAGGTAAAAATAGTGAAAAATATATTTGACAGTGAAGGAAAATTAATGACATTTTTAGATGGATTTGCAGATGTAATGGTTTTGGCAATATTGTGGGTAATTTGTTCTTTGCCAATAATTACAGTTGGCGCATCTACAACAGCATTTTACTCAGTAATGATGAAATTAGTTGTTGGTGAGGAGTCATATGTGGTAAGAAGTTTCTTTAAGGCTTTTAAGGAGAATTTTAAAATATCAACAATTGTATGGCTTATAATGGGAACAATCGGAGGATTAGTTTGTACAAGTCTTTATATTGTATTTAACTCATCTAAAGTAGGAAGCAAATTGTTTTATGCATTACCATTTTATTTGTTAGTACTCATTATTTATACAATGACGATTAATTTTGTATTCCCATATATCGCAAAATTTTATGATACTGTTAAGAGGACTTTAATGATTTCATTAATATTTTCAACAAGACATTTTATTCAGTCAATTTTACTTATTATAATTGATGTAGCAATATTCATATTTGCTTTTAAGATTCCGGCGTTATTTATTTTATTCCCATTAATATCAGGATTTTGCCATGCAAAAGTATATCAAAAGATATTTGCTAAAATAATTGATGCAAGAGATGAAGAGAATAGTGAAAGTAATATGGTACAGGAATTAGATTAAAAGTGTATGTTTATATAGAGTAATGTGGTAAAATAAATACGGGTGAGAGTAAATTGAAACTATTAATTTACAAAGGGAGAATTTGAATGGGGAAATACATGATTATTCCATATATCTTATTGGGGGTAATGGATGTAAGGTATCTTAAATTAAGTTTAATACATAAAAATAGGACAGGAAAAAGCATTGCATTATTTGTGGAGAGTAATCTTGTTGCAGTAATACTCGGAATTATAATGCAGGGTATTGGTTCGAATTTTATAGATAGCATTCTTATATGGCCATTTTATGCATGCTTTACATGGATGATATTGGCATTAATAGAATATGCATTTGAATATACAGGGTTAGGTAAAGCATTTGAATGCTTCAAATATATTAAAAGAGCTGTGTTTGTATTTACAATTGTGGATACTATAAATATGTTTATACATTCAATTATTAGAATTGAGAATGTAAGGATGAATAAAAGTGGTGTGGCTGCATGGCTTTATAATTTGGGATATGATGCACACATATTTATTACATATGTATTTGTCGCAGTTTTTATATTGTGCTTCATATACCGTATATTAAATTCGCCACGTATTTATAAGGTGAAATATATGCAGATATTAACATGCATGATAATTGTGTCCTGCATTAATATTGTAATGTTTCAGCTTAGATTGTGGGAGAATGTATCATTATTGTTTTATGGTATATTAGGTGCATTTGTTTATGAAATAACATTTCAATATAGTCATAAAGTTGTTAAGAACAGGGCACTGCAGAAAATTGCTGAGGAATCAGAACTGCCGATGGTAGTATTCGGCACAGATGATAGCATAATTGCCTATAATAAAGAAGCGGAAAGATTATTTGATAAATGCACACAAAAGTGTTCGCTTGAGGAATTTTGTAAAGCATATAATTTATATACACCTGCCGCGTTAGAGAAAACTTATCACAAAAAAATAAGTATTATGCATGAAGATAAGAAACTTTATTTTCAGTGTAAATATGGCGAATTATGTGAAAATGATAATATAGCATATGCAAAATACTTTGTATTTGAAGATATAACGGAAATAACAATCGTTAATTCTGTTATGAGATATTTGGAAACTCATGATGAACTTACAGGACTGTACAATATGAAGAGGTTCTATGAAAAAGTAAATGAGATAACAAATAAATACCCGGATGATAAATTTGCAATTATGATATTTAACATATCAAGATTTAAAATCGTAAACGATATGTTTGGAAGAAAAATGGGTGATGCCATTCTTAAGCAGATTTCAGAAAACTGTTTAGCGCAGTGCTCTGATAAAAGGGTATATGCGAGAGTGGAAAGTGATAATTTTATTACATTATGTCCTAAGAGTGATTTGGTAATAAAAGACCTTGAGAAGAAAAGAAATATAAAGGTTACTTATAACAACATCACATGTACTGTTCATATCAGATATGGAATTTATGAAGTAGATTATGATTCTAAAGTTGATGTTGGAACTATGTGCGATAGGGCAAGAATGGCGCTTGACTCTATAAAGAATAATGGAAATTGTGTTGCAGCAGTTTATAATGATAATCTTAGAAATAAAATTTTAAAAGAGCATATGTATAAAGAAGAACTTACAAGTGCCATAGAAAATGAAGATTTTAAAGTTTATCTTCAACCCCAGGTCAGATGCGAAGATGGATTGGTAAAAGGAGCAGAGGCTCTTGTGAGATGGGAACACAGAAAATTAGGATTAATTCCACCTGGAGATTTTATAGAGTTCTTTGAACAAAATGGCTTGATTACAGAACTTGATATGTATGTGTGGGAGAAAGTATGCCAGATTCTTAAACAGTGGAAAGAGGAAGGCAGAGATGACTATATTGCAGTAAATATTTCAATGAAGGATTTTTACATTATAGATTTATATAAAGTGTTTACAAATCTTATCGAAAAGTACGGAATTGATAAAAATAAGCTTAGACTTGAAATTACTGAAAGTGCATTTACTCTTGATTTAGAGAAAAATGTAAATGTAATAAAAAAACTTCAAATGTTTGGATTTATTGTAGAAATGGATGATTTTGGAAGTGGATATTCATCTCTTAATGCCTTAAAAGATATTCCGGTTAACATTATAAAGATGGATATGAGGTTTGTATCACAAACACAGGATCCTGCAAGAGCAGATACAATTATCAAAATGATTCTTGCCATGGCAAAAGAACTTAATATGGAAGTTGTTGCAGAGGGTGTTGAAACAGTTGAACAGGCTGAAAAGTTAAAGCAGTATGGTTGTTCGTATATTCAGGGATATTTATATGCAAAGCCTATGCCGACAGAAGAATATCCTGAATTTGTAAAGAATATGAAGTAGGGAAATTTTAAAAGATAAAAGAAAATTATATATGGTAAACATTAAAATTTTAAATGAGTAAAAGAGTAGGGAAATCTCTAAGAATGTAAGAAAATTTGAAAGAAGAACAAGCAATTAAATAGTGAGGAATATTATACTTGATGAAAGGGCATTTGGCGCCGTCGGTTCAAATATTCGGCGCATAGTCCGGCTGAAACTGTAGGTTTCAAAGCCGGTCTGTGTGCTGAATGTTTAGAACTGCTACGAGCGACAAGCAGCGCGAGCGTCCTTTCAGGAAGGGTAATATTCCTCACGTCCGTAATTACTTTAAAATTACAAGAATAAGGAGATTCAGATGAAGATTAATGAATTTGGAAAAACAAAAAATGGGGAACAAACACATTTATTTACTCTTGAAAATAGCAATGGAATGAAAGTTAAAGTATGCGATTATGGTGCAACTCTAGTTTCATTAATTGTGCCGGATAAAGATGGAAAAGACACGGATATAGTTTTAGGCTATGATAATGTTGACCCGTATCAGGGCGCATCAGCTTTTTTTGGAGCAAATGTAGGTAGAAATGCCAATAGAATCAAAGGTGCAAGGTGCATAATTGATGGAGTTGAATACAATTTGGAAAGCAATGATGGTGACAATGGTAATAATCTTCATAGTGGTTCAAATTGTACAGCACTAAAAATGTGGAAAGCAATTTATGATGAGAATGTAAATGATAAGATTTCATTTGAAATATTAAGTAAAGATATGGAGCAGGGATTTCCGGGAAATTTAAAAGTGAATCTTACATACATACTTACAGAGGACAATGAATTAATTTTAAATTATAAAGGAACAACGGATAAAACTACAATTGCTAATTTTACAAATCACTCATACTACAATTTAAATGGCCATAATTCAGGCGAAGTATATGAGCAGAAATTAATGATAAATGGTGATTATTTTACTCCATTTGCCACAAACAATTCTATTCCTTCAGGTGAAATTAGAAGCGTAAAAGGTACACCAATGGATTTTACGGAAATGAAATCAATTGGGAGAGATATTGATGTTGAAGATGAACAGTTAAAATTTGGAACGGGATATGACCATAATTTTATGATAAATGGAAATGCTCATGAATTAAGACTGGCGGCAAAAGCCATCGGAGATAAGTCAGGAATTAAGATGGAACTTTATACAGATACACCGGGATTACAACTTTATACAGCTAATTTTGTATCAGATGAATCAGGAAAAAATGGAGCAGTGTATAACAGACGACATGCATTTTGTCTTGAACCGCAGTATGTACCGGATAATATCAATAATGATAAATTTGAGTCGGCAATTTTAAAACCTGATGAAGAATATAATATGAATATAAAGTTAAAGTTTTTATAAAAAGGGTGAGGCGTCTGCAGTAAAACTGCAGGCGCCTCGTATATTAAAAGAAAATTTGAAAGCTTTATAATGTATCAATAAATCTTGTGAAAGCTTCAAGACCTTCAGGTGTACACTTGTAAACACCAGCGTCTTCGAGAACTTTTACAAATACTTTTCCAATTTCTGATTCAAGAATGTTCATAACATTTTCAGATGTAATGTCATTATATTTTGGAAGAAATTCATCAACCCAGTCAGCATGCTTAGAAATAGATTCATTGCTTCGTATATCTTTTTTATTTACGATATAATCAGCTAATGTTTGTATTTCACCTTTAAGTCTTGAAGGTAAAACTGCAAGACCCATTACTTCAATAAGACCGATATTTTCTTTCTTAATATGATGAAGCTTTTCATGAGGATGATAAACACCAAGAGGATGTTCCTTTGTAGTAATATTATTTCGTAAAGCCAAATCAAGCTCATACATGCCATCCCTAAAACGGGCAATTGGTGTAATTGTGTTGTGTGGTTCACCATCTGTATTTGCATATATAAATGCATCCTCATCAGTATAGTTTCTCCATTTATTTAAAATATGAGAACCTAATTCTACTAATCGGTTGCTGTCTTTTGATTTCAATCTGATTACTGAAAGTGGCCAATGAAGAATTGAACAATCTACATCTTCATAATCTTTAACTTTAAAAGTCTTGATTGAATCAGCTTTTGCCATTGCGAATGTATAATGTCCGCCCTGAAAATGATCATGAGTTAAAATTGAACCACCTACAATTGGAAGGTCGGCATTTGAACCTAAGAAGTAGTGAGGCATTAATTTGATAAAATCGAATAACTTGATAAATGTTGCCTTTTCTATCTTCATAGGTGTGTGTGTGCCTGAAAATACAATACAATGTTCATTGTAGTAAACATAAGGAGAGTATTGAAATCCCCAGTCACAATCATTTATCTTTATAGGGATTATACGGTGGTTTTCTCTTGCAGGGTGGTTAATGCGACCTGCATAACCTTCGTTTTCCATACAAAGCTGGCATTTAGGATATGATACACTTGTGCTGTTTTTGGCAGCAGCAATAGCTTTAGGGTCTTTTTCAGGCTTTGAAAGATTGATAGTTATATCAATATCTCCGTACTCAGAAGGTACAACCCATTTCATATCTTTTTTTATTCTGTCGCGACGGATATAATTGCTGTTTTGAGAAAAATCATAGTAAAATTTAGTGGCATCTTCAGGAGATTTAGCATATTCCTTCCAGAAATTTTCTTGAACCTGTGAAGGACGTGGCATAATGCAGTTCATTAATTTTGTGTCAAATAAATCTCTGTAAGTTACGCTGTCTTCAATTATTCCTAATTTTACGGCTTCATCACAAAGAGCAGCGAGAATATCGCCAAGGTTTTCTTCTTTGTCATCAACAGCCAAATCTGTATAATCATCTTTTCCAAATACTTCGAGGAGCAAATTAGTAGAATAAATTCTTTCACATTCAGGTATTAAGCCTGTGTTAATTCCATAATTAACTAATTTTTTTATATATAAATCTAACATATAACAACCTTTCTAAACTTTATATTTATGAATAAATATAAGTTTTAAGATATAATGCTAAGAACAGTTAAATCGCCTGTTAACATATAGTAGGAATTTTAATCTTCATATCCGTTTGGATGAGATTTATGCCATTTCCATGCAGTCTCAATAATTTTTTCAACATCAGGATATTCAGGCTTCCATCCTAAAACAGTCTTAGCTTTTTCACTTGAAGCAATAAGCTTTGAAGGATCACCGGCACGGCGAGCTTCGTATTTAGCAGGAATGTCTAAACCTGTAACTTTTCTTGCACTTTCAATTATTTCGTTTACCGTAAATCCAATTCCATTTCCAAGATTAAATACATCACTGTCATTTCCTTCAGCCAAATATTTAAGAGCAAGGATATGTGCCTGTGCCAAATCAGTAACATGAATATAATCACGTACACATGTGCCGTCTTTTGTATCGTAATCATTTCCAAATATAGAAATATAAGGACGTTTTCCAAGTGGAACCTGAAGTACAAGTGGAATCAAATGAGTTTCAGGATTATGGGCTTCTCCAATTTTTCCACTGATATGAGCACCGCATGCATTAAAATACCTTAATGCTACATAACGTAAATTGTGGGCTTTACTTGTCCATTTCATCATTTTTTCCATAGAAAGCTTTGTTTCACCATATGTATTTGTAGGTTCAGTTCTGTCACTTTCTAAAATTGGAATTCTTTCAGGTTCTCCATATGTTGCAGCAGTAGAAGAAAATACAATTTTATCAATTCCATGTTCAACCATGCTTTCTAAAAGAACCATTGTTCCGTATAAATTGTTATCATAGTATTTGAGAGGAACTTTCATACTTTCTCCAACCTGAGAGTTGGCAGCAAAATGAATAACTCCGTCAATTTTTTCTTTTGTAAATAAATCATCTAAGAAAGCTTTGTCTCTTATATCACCTTCATAGAATCTTGCTTTGGGATGAACAGCTGCTTTAAATCCTGTTTGTAAATTATCAACTACGATAACATCTTCACCTCTGTCAATAAGTTCATAAACCGTATGAGAACCGATATATCCGGCTCCGCCTAATACTAAAATACTCATTGTACCTTCATACCTCCATATTTACGTATTTTTAAAATGTGACATGAGTCTGTGCCAAATATAGATTCAATAAATTTCTTATATTCAGGCACGGCCTCGTTTTTTACAAATGCCTGAATGGTTCCGGCAAATCCACCACCATGAACACGACATACGCCATTATCACCGAGGATATATTCGCTGGCAGCAAGGGCGATGCTTACAGGCTGATTTAAAGGTTCCTTATTTGCATAAATATTCTGCAAAAATTTATATGATGAATTTCCGGATTCCTTAACTGTATCAAGGAATTTGTGGAAATTATTTTCTTTTAAAGCATTAACTTCAACTGATACACGTTTATTTTCAGTAAAGAAATGATATGCTCGAAGAACTCCTCTCGAAGAAGCTCCAGCCAATGCCTTAGGTATGTTACTGAAAAATTCATCAGGATTTACGTCTCCAAGAACTTCTTTGTCAAATACTTTGGCAACTTCTTTCATTTCAGCAGGAATTAAAGCATAATCGTCAGTTAAATCTGCATGGCTACCCTTTGTATCAACAATACATAAACTATATCCTTCGTTTGTAATATCAAAATCAATTTTGTTTACAACAGGATTAGCAGGGTCAATAAAATCGATGTTAACAAATCCACCAACGGAGCATGCCATCTGATCCATTAATCCACAAGGTTTTCCAAAATAAACGTTTTCTGCATACTGACTTATAATGGCAATTTCTACTGAAGAAATTTTCATATCATTATACAACCCTGAAAGAATTGTTCCGATAACAGCTTCAAATGCAGCAGATGAAGAAAGACCTGCACCAACTAATACGTCGCTTGTAATGTATGCTTTAAATCCACCGACTTTGTATCCACGGTTTTTAAATTCATTAACAACACCTTTAATAAGCGCAACTGTTGTGCCTTTTTCTTCTTCAATAAGTTCTGTATTTGCAGTATCAATTGTAATAAGGTCATATCCTTCAGATACTAAAGAAATAATTCCGTCATCAGTTTTTTGTGTGATAGAAATGGCATCTAAGTTAATAGATGCAGCAAGAACCTGTCCGTGCTGGTGGTCAGTATGGTTACCGCCTACTTCAGTTCTTCCTGGAGCACTATAGATTTCAACCTCTCCTTCACCGAATAGACTTTCAAATTTATCTAAAGCCTTAATGTATCTGTTGTTCTGGTATCCAATTAAAGATGAATCCTCGTAAATATCCATTAAAAGTGAGTCAAATTCATTTTTGCCAAATAATGATTTTAATTCGTTAATATTCATTTAAATCCTCCGTTAAAAAATAATCCGATTTGTAGTATTCAGAAATAAACAATATTTATAAGTAATCAGAATGAGTGGCTCTAATTAAAGCAAATTAATCTATAATCTAATTGCTGATATTAATTGTTAATTTGTTAGAATACTTTTGCTAATTTAAATATAAACTTTTGTTTACTAAAATACAATATAATTTAGTAAACTTATTTGATTTCCGTGTTTACCACTAAATAAATAACAGTAAAATAGTAGAAAATCACAATAAATCATATCTTTAATTAAAAAAAGATGTTATACTTGAAGCGGCGTCATTAAAAAAATGGCGGAGTTGCTAAGGAAAAAGTGACTAGGGACATAAATAAGATAAAGGTGGTATAGAGTATGGCTACAATCAAAGATGTGGCGAAATTAGCTCAGGTAAGCCCCTCAACAGTATCAAGAATTTTGAATGAGGATCCTACTTTGAGTACATCGCTTGAAACTAAGAAAAAAGTTATTAATGCAGCAAAGGAACTTAAGTACAACAAGAGTAAGAAAATGTCTAAAGCTATTTTTACATTGGGAATTATTCAATGGTTTTCTGAACAACAGGAAGCAAAAGATAATTATTATCTTAAGGTAAGAAGAGGAATAGAGGATTTTTGTGTTAAGAACTGCATTAATGTTGTGAGAACTTTCAAGTCAAATCCCAATTATTTAGAACAAATTGAAGATGCTGACGGAATTGTTTGTATTGGTAAATTTAGCGATGAAGAAGTCGAAAAATTTATGAGCATTACAAAGAATATAGTCTTTTTGGATATGTCATTCCATGATTATAAGGCAACTACATTTTCACTTGATTTTGAAATGGCAGTTAATGAGGCACTTACATATCTTATAGAATTAGGCCATAAAGAAATTGCGTTTTTAGGTGGTAGAGAATTTCTGGGCGAAGAGAATGATAATGTAGTATATGAAGATTATAGAAAAAAAGCATTTATTAAATTCTGTGAGAAAAATGAGATAGATTACAATAAATATCTTATAGAAGGAAGATATTCCATGGAATCAGGATATCAAATGATGAATGAAATTCTAGAAAAAAAACAGTTGCCTACAGCGGTGCTTGCTGCAAGTGACCAGATTGCATTTGGTGCAATGAAGGCAATTAGAGAGCATGATCTTAATATTCCGGAAGATATTTCATTGATTGGATTTGATGATTTGGAAATGACAAGATATACGGCACCTGCACTTACGACACTTCATGCACCTGCATATGAAATGGGTCAGTATGGTGTAAATTCCTTATTTGCAGCATCAAATTTAGCAATCAAGACAACAATTAAAGTAAAATTACCATGTCATTTGGTTGTAAGAGATTCCTGCATGGCGATAAATGAATAAAGGAGAATTGGCATGAGTCAACCGAAAGTAAACATTTTGCTGGCAACGTATAACGGCGAAAAATTTTTGAAAACTCAATTGGACAGTCTTATTGAACAGACTTATGAAAATATTGATATATATGTAAGAGATGACTGCTCTACAGATAATACAGTTGAATTTATTAAAAATTATATCGAAAGCAATAAATCAGGTAAGAGGATAATTCTTTTAGAAAATAATGGAGTTAATTTACGACCTCCGAAATCATTTTACCAGATAGCAAGAGAATGTGAACCGGCAGAATATTATGCATTTTGCGATCAGGATGACGTATGGTACCCTGATAAAATTAAATGGGCGGTTGAAGAACTTGAGAAGAAAAAAGATACAAATAAACCTTTGGTTTATTTTTCAGCATATGATTATTACATGAGTGATGGAAGCTTTATCCGTCACTCGCCGGAGCAAAAAGAAAACATTGGTTTAACAGATGTTTTATACTGTACTCCTGCATCAGGATTTTTGCTTGTATTTAATCATGAAGCATGTAAACAATTTATTTTAGATGTAGACCCCGGAATAGAAATGCATGACAGATGGCTCATCAGATGTTGTGTATGTTTTGGTGATACGATTTATGATAAGCGTTTTACGGCTTCGCATATAAGACATACGGAAGCTGTTACAGCTGAGGATTCTAATACAATAGGTCTGTTAAAAGGATTCTTCCAAAAGGAAGTGTTTGGCCCTGCAAGCGTTGAAGCAAAACAGAACCTTATCTATTTTGCAAAAGTGTTTGAGGATAGATTGTCAAATGAACAAAAGAAGAAAATGGCATTATTTATAAAGAAAAATGGTCTTATAACACAGATTAGAAAAATATTTTATCCACATGCACTGCGCTCAAGAGTGCCGGGAGATATTGCCTTAAGAATTTTATTCGTTTTGGGACGAGCTTAAAATGATTTAGAACGGGCTTAGAATGATACAGGTACATTAAGTCCGTTTGTGAAAATTTGATTGTTGACTTATATAAATCAATATTAAGTTTATATTGATAAGTTAAGCAAAATTAAGGCATATATTTTAATAAAGTTGTTATTTTTCCCATATTAGTGTATGATTAATCAGTTGTCGATTGAATAGGAATGCCCAAGAAACTTTGGCAGGATAACTAACAGATGAATGTCTGTGAAATGAAAGGAAGAATTGGAAATGAATTTAAAGAATGGTATTGATCTCTTTAAACAGTATGGTTTACACGATTTCACTCTTAGATTTATGGAGTGGTTTGATACGAAGAAAAGAGACAGATATTATCAAAATAATATAGAAAAATTTTTACCTGGAGAAGATGAGTTAAACGAACAAAGAAAAGTGAAGTTTGAATATGCACCGTTAGTAAGTATTGTAGTGCCTGCATATGAGACTGCACCTGTTTTTCTCAGACAGCTTGTTGACAGTGTATTAGAACAGACATATTCAAATCTTGAATTATGTATCGCAGACGGAAGTAACACAACAATTGTTAAAGATACATTAAATGAATATAAAGATGAGAGAATCAGCTATATAAAATTAAGTAAGAATGATGGAATTTCAAATAATACAAATGAAGGATTTGATAATGCTAAGGGAGAATATATAGCATTGTTAGACCATGATGATTTGCTTACACCAAATGCATTATATGAAATGGTTAAGGAACTTAATGCACATGATAAAATTCCTGATATGGTTTATTCAGATGAAGATAAAATCGTAGCAGATACAGGAAAGCTAATTAATCCGGCATTTAAACCGGATTTAAACGAAGAATTTTTAAGACATACAAATTATATCTGCCACTTTTTAATGTTTTCAAGAGAATTGTTAGATAAAGTCGGTGGATTAAATCAGGAATTTGATGGGGCTCAGGATTTTGAATTCGTATTAAGATGTAACGGTGCAGGAGCTGACATAAAGCATGTACCAAAAATTTTATATCATTGGAGAATTCATCCTGATTCAACAGCAGCAAATCCAAACAGTAAATTATATGCTTTTGAAAATGGAAATAAAGCAATTAAAAAATATTTGACAGAAATCGGAGAAGACGGAACTCCGGCGCTTACTAAAGATTTAGGATTTTATAAAATTGATTATGATTTAAAAGGTGATTATAGCGTAACTGTTTTAGCTAATGATGAAAAACAGATTAATGAAATGAAGAAAAAACAGAGAGAAATGTCAAATCTTCATATTGAATATAAAGTTGTAAAAGGTCAGCTTTCAAAAGAAATGGAAGCAGTTAAGACTGAATACGTTGTGGTCGCAGATAATGATGCTATTCCTATGACAGACAATTGGGTAGAAGAATTACTTAAATACTGTCAGTGGAAACATGTTGGAATAACAGGTGTAAAATGCCTTAATAAAAATAAGAAAATTGAAAGCTGTGGACTTAATTATGACAGTAATGCAACTGTATCAAGTCTGTTTTATCATTTGCCTTCAATTTTTAGAGGATATTGTCATAGAGCAGACGGACCTCAGAATGTTATGGGTGTGTCTTTAAAATTGGTAATGTTTAGAACTAACGTAATTAAAGAAGTTGGTGGAATAAATGAAAAATTTAGTTTCCCATATAGAGATTTAGATGTTTGCTTTAAAATAGATGAAGCAGGTTATGATGTTATTTTAAATACTGATGTTCACGTAAAATTAGCAGACAATCTTAACTATAATGATGAAAAATCTCAGAAAGAGTTCAAAAAGGTCTGGGAAGATAAATTAAAGAAAGAAAACAAATATTACAATGCTAATTTAGTACAAAGTAATGGAAAGTTTATGTTTAAGTAGATTATAAAGTGGAAACAAAATGAGCAAAGTTCATTTTGATAAAAGTTTCTGATGAATGGCCACTGACCAAATAGATGGTGCAATACAGATTATAGGAGGAAAATATGAGTAAGCATAAGTTGCTTGTTGCAATATTTGCAGTGGGAATGACAGCTGCTGTTTTTGCAGGATGCTCAAATGAAAAAAACACTTCTAACGGAACTATTACAAGTGGAATAACGCTTTTTGGTAACAAGTATACAGGGAGTTATACAGGGGAACTTAATAATGGAAATCCTGAAGGAAAGGGCGTAATTGAAGTAGACGGTGATATAGTTTCTAAGGTTGAAGGAACGTGGAAAGATGGAAGCCTTGATGGAAAATGTACGATTACATATAGTGATGGTAGCATAGAAGAAGGCGACATGGTTGAGAATCGATTTGACGGAGAAATTACAAAAACATTTGCTGATGGAACATATAATGTTATGAATTATAATTCAGGGATTCCAAATGGTGCCATTAAGTATTATGACAGTAAGGGAACGTTAACTGATTATGATTGGAATTATGAACAGGTTCCAATTAAAAAACTAATTTCGCAGGTAAAGGACGTAAAATACTCACAGTTAATATATTATCCTGATAATTATGTTGGAAAAATGATAAAAGCTACAGGTACGGTGGAGTCTGTTTATGAAGCTAAAATAAATGCATATATAACAATTAAGGATTCTGATGGAAAAATTTATGTTTGCAAATGCAAAAACATGAAAGTATTTAATGGCAGACAGTCTATTTCACAGACATATAAAGTCGGAGATAAAGTTCAGGTTTATGGATATTTATTAAAAACTGATATGTATACACATTTTAATGACGATAAGAGTACAAAGTATAATCAGTACACAGGTACATTGCCATATGTAGAAGTTGTTTACAGTTACGACGTAAATGCAGGAGAATTTAATCCGTTAAATCCTTCGTATACATATGAAGATGTTGCAAAGAATCCATATGGCTATGCCGGAATGAAAGCAAAAGTCAATGGAAAAGTTAATTATATAGAACTTAACAATAAGAAAAATACGGCTACTATAAAGTTAGAAGTTGGGAACAAACAGTTTTATTATGTTAATTTTAAATATAACAAAAAGACAAAAGTGCTTCCAGCTATAAATGATGAAATTACAATTGAAGGTAAATATTACGGCATTTACAAAGAAGAATATATTAAAAACGTAGATGATATTGGACTGGTAGATGACGATGATATTGAGTATAGATATGAGGTATATCCTTATATTAATGCTAAAAATGTTATAGAGAATAAATAATAATGGGTAAAAGTATGCTTAATAAATATAATAAAAATCTTAGTATTATAATTTTAGGGATTGCATTGGTTGTCTACATTTTATTTATGGCTGTTACCGGAAGGGTTTTTGATGTAGGCAAATCTACAATAGCGGCAAATACAAACGAAGATACAGAGTATACGGTTGGACGTATTTCTAATGACAGGGAATATTCCATAGTTGTAGACAAGAAGGTTAGCAACCTTAAAAGCATTTCTCTTAAGATAAAAGATTTAAGAGAAAAATATACGCAGGAAAAAAGAAACAATGGAATTATTTCCATAAAGTTTTATGATAATGAATCAGGAAAAGTTCTAGGCGAAAAAGAGTTAGAAGTTCAGGATATCATGTTAACATTATATTATGCTGAAGAGTCTTCAGACAGCTCAGTTGCATATTCAAACATAGAATGTCACGATTTAAAAATTAGTGCTGATTCTTTAAAAATTGTTGTGAAAGGCAAAAATATTCCACAGGACAGTGAACTTGTTATTTATGGTAACAGACAGGATAAAATTGAAAATTTAGCATCATATGATGATGATATGCAGATAAGTGGAAATATTTTATGTATTGTAGTTGAAGGAAGAAAGAAAATTTCTACAGATTTTTTGTGGGGATTAGTATTGATTGCCTTTATAGGAATTACAGTTAATTTTCTTAAAATGAAAGCAAATGCCAATGGAGGGTCTAATGGTAAAAAGAATAACAAATAAAATACCGAAGCCTTTAGCGTATGCAATTGTATTATTTCTAATTGTTGTGTTAACGTTTGTAATCGAATTTTTTGGCTTTAATTTTAAGAGTATAAGATATGGACTTAAAGATACAACTTTTACTAATTTTACAGTTAAAAATAACTCAATTGAAGTTAAGTTAAAAAAGACTACTTACATAGGAAAGGTACAGATATATGGATTATCAGAAGAAAATAAAATAATCCATTACAGTTTTGAAGTTACTACTGTATCGTCTTATGGAAAAGAAAATAAAAAAGGATATAATGACATATTGTATCCTGAATTAAAAACAGGGGTGACTTCTGTAGGGGAATACGGAAACAAGATTAAAATTGATGTTCCTAAAGAATACGTGGACTGTATAAAAGCAGTTAAGATTAAAAATTCATTTACACCTAACAAATATAGAATGTGCTTTATATTTTCAGTACTTGTGATGCTTGCAATGATTATTTTATGTAAGGATATTCTTAGAAAAAGAATAGAGCTGTTCTTCGTTGTATCAGGTTTTTTAATCGGAGTATCATTAATTTATTCTACAGGCGCAACACCGTTTACATGGGATGAAGAAACACATTTTAAGGCCGTATATGAAAATGCCTACGGAGATTTAGTAGATAACACGAGTGCAGTTGTTAAGTATGAGGAAAAAGTAGGAATTCCTGCATATAACACTTTGGAGGAAAAAAATCTCGTAGACCAATACATGAATGCTAATGATAAAAAAGTAATTTCAAGAACAAATAAGGCAGTTGCAACAAATTATACTGCAGTAGCATATATACCTCAGATTCTTGGAGCAAAAATTGCAAGAGCACTACATTTAAGCTTTTCTAATATGCTGATGCTTATTAAATTTATGAACTTAATTGTATATCTTGTTGTTATGGTGATTGCAATAAAGATGACAAAAGTATGTAAATATGCACTTGTTTGTATAGCATTAATGCCTACAAGTATTTTACAGGCAAGTTCTATAACATATGATGGCTTTGTTTTATGCTTTGTTTCACTTGGAGTTGTATTGCTGATAAATGAAATTATTAGTGATGAAGAAAAGATAAATACAAAGTTATTAGTAGCCGGAATGGTTGCAATTACAGTGGGAAGTTTATCTAAGATGGTTTATGCACCATTAGTTATGCTTGCACTATTTATTCCTAATAGGAAATTTTCAAGTAAAAAGAGTGTAATCTGGTTTAAACTTGGAATATTGGCTGTATGTGGATGGATGCTTACAACATTTGTGTTGCCAACAATAGCAAGTATGATTTCACCGGATGTTACGGCAACTGTGGATATCAGAGGTGGAGATACAAACTCAGGAAGTCAGATTGGAAACATTATTGGACAGCCATTTAATTATGCAAAAGAATTGTTATCAAGTATATTTAGTTTTGAAAACTTTGGTATTTCAGCTGAGACAAGAGACCCATATACAATTGGTAATTTAATGCTTATGAATTATGGTGGAACAGTCGTAGGACCGGATAAATTTGCTTATGTAATAATGGCACTTATTATGATTTTAATTTGCAAAAATAAAGAAGAAAAGCCTCTTAATGTAAAAACAAAATTAGGTGTTTGGGGACTTATCTTTATTATTGTTGTATTGATATGGACAGCAATGTATCTTGCATTTACACCTGTAGGTCAGAAGGCTATAGTAGGTGTACAGGCCAGATATTATCTTCCGATATTGTGGCTGGCTATAGTAGCTGCATATAACGGGAAATTATGTATTAATGTAACAAAAACAGGTTACGCCCGATTGCTTACCGGAATCATGACATTTATAACTGCATATGGACTTTTGGCGGTATTAATTGTTCAAAAGCTAGCATAAAAGGAAAGGCTTTTACAAAATCTGATTTTGTAAAGCCTTTTTGAGAGGTTTAGGAAATGGATAAAAAAGTATCAATTGTAATACCTGCATATAACAGTGAAAAATATATAAAGGATTGTATTTTGTCACTGCAAAGGCAGACATATAAAAATATAGAAATTATAGTTGTTAATGATGGCTCAAAGGATTCAACGCTAGAAATATTAAACGAGCTTGCAAAAGAATATAATAATTTAATTGTTCTTACACAGGAAAATCATGGAATAGCTTATACAAGAAACAGAGGAATCGAATTTGCCACAGGTGAATATCTGATGTTTATGGATAATGATGATTCCATGAAAGAAGACTGTATAGAAATGCTGCTAAGCAGAATTTTGGAAACTGATGCTGATATGGTAATTGGTGGATACAGGCGAATTACTCCTGGAGGAAAAGTTTTAGATGAAATGGTTCTCACAAAAGATGAATGGGCAAAGTTTAGAATGATAAGTCCTTGGGGACGTATTATGAAAACGCAATTTGTCAGAGAACATAATCTTAAATTTGGCGATTATAAAATGGGAGAGGATTCATATTTTAATGTTACAGCTTACGGCGAAAGTGACAAAATCATAACAACAGATTATGTGGGTTATAATTGGATTTACAGAGATGAGTCGGTTTCAAATACAACTCAGAAAAAAGTGACAAATTCTCCAATTCCTTTTCTTGAAGGGTTAATAGAGAGAAATAAAAATCAAAAATATATGAAACCTAAAATGTTTGAGTATTTTGTTATAAAATATGTTATCTGGAATTTGACCTTTATATGTAAACAGAGTACTAAAAAAGAAATGTCAAAAGCGTATACAGAATATTTTAACTGGTTATCCGGGAAGATTCCTGATTATAAGAAAAATCCTTATGTGGGACTTGGAAAGCCTAAAGGTGAAACAGCTTTAATAAGACTAATTGTAACTATATTTTGCAAAATGCCAAAGAGCATAGTAATATGTATAATGATGCTATATAAAAAGATTGGATAATAGAGAGCAACAGAATTAAAAAATGGGAACAAACAATGTTAAAGTTTAGTAATCGTGAATAATAAGCAATGATATAGTTTGGTAAACCAAAATAATAAACAATAGCAGAGCAAAAAAACTTAGTAAATAACAACAGAGTTTTTAGGAGAAGAAAGATGAAACATTCATTTGTAATATGTGCATACAAAGAAAGTCCTTTTTTAGAGGAATGCATACAGTCATTAGAAAAACAGACAGTAAAAAGTACAATTAAAATGGTTACTTCAACACCTAATGAGTATATTGCTGATATGGCAAAAAAACACAATATAGAACTGATAGTAAACGAAGGTCAGGGAGGAATTGTCCAAGACTGGAATTTCGGATATAAACAGATTGATACTCCTTATGTGACAATTGCACATCAGGATGATGTATATTTTCCAGAGTATACAGAAACTTTATTAAAGGAATTTGAAAGAAGCAAACATCCTTTGATTTTCTTTACAGATTACTGGGAACTTAGAAATGGTGAATATGTTAAAGAAAACAAATTACTTAAAGTTAAAAGAATCATGCTTATACCATTAAAGACAAGATTGTTTTTTAACAGCAGATTTGTAAGAAGAAGAATATTATCATTTGGATCACCTATTTGTTGCCCTTCAGTAGGATATGTCAGAGCAAATTTGCCGAATCCTATTTTTGAAGTTGGATTTAGAAGCAATGAAGACTGGCAGGCATGGGAGAAACTTTCTAAACTTAAAGGAAGCTTTATTTATTGCAAAAAGCCATTAGTGGCACATAGAATACATGAAGATTCAGAAACATCAGCCATTATTGCCGATAATAAAAGAAGCGATGAAGATGAAGTTATGTTTTCAAAATTCTGGCCTAAATTTATTGTTAAGATATTAGTAAAATTTTATGCTAAAGGTCAGGATTCTAACAATATGTAATTTATTAAAGAGTGGAAGGTTCAATGAAAACGTTAGTATATTGTTAGGATTTTAATTATGTGATTCATTGAGGTTATAATATAAATGAGTAAAAAGAAAAAAAATAATTTGCCGGATGATTTGAATGGTTCACAGGATAATTTAGAAAATGTGAGAACAGATTTAAATTCGGATAATATGAAAGATGAGGGCTTAAAGGATAATATTAAGATTGAAAATGCGATTGCAGCATTGCAGCAGGAAAGCACTCAGGAAATGTTAGCTCATACTTTAACAGTTATCCGAAGAAGAATGAAGGAAAAAGGCAGATTAATTATTGCGGTTGAGCCACCTAAAGCAGATAGGAATTTGAATATTCAGGCAATTAAGACAGATGATGGAAGAATGTGGTGGATGGCGTTTACAAGTTTTGATGAGGAAGTTAAAGGAAGCGGTAGTGTAATGTCTACTTTTATGAGTGACATTGACAGCTTATTTGTGACAGCCTTAAAAACAGATGGAATAAGTGGAATTATAATTAATCCGTGGAACAAAACAATAATGCTTGATAAGAGATTGATAAGTATTATTATTGGAAAATAATATGATGCCAGGTTCAAAAGGCTTAAGCCCACATAAGCTTGCTCATAAAGGAGTAGGATTATAGGAGTGTGCAGTATGAACAATCTGTAGTCATCAAAGTAAGGGACTTTTGACCACAACGTCATAATTTTAAAGAATTATAAATATAACAAAATTTAAGAGGTGATAATTATGTCAGAAATTAATAGTATTGATGTAGAAGAAGATCAGTTTGCATATCGTTATGATACACAGCTTTTGATTGACAGAAGAGATAAAGATTTAGATGAGGATGAGATATCAGAGTACATAACAGAACATTTTGAAGGTAACTGTCTTATCGCAGTAGGAGATGAAGATTTGATTAAAATTCATTTCCATACAAATGAGCCTTGGAAAGTTTTAGAATATTGTAACTCAATTGGAGAAATTTACGATATTGTAGTTGAAGATATGATTCGTCAGTCAGCAGGCTTACAGGGTTAGAGTAAAATTAAGAATATTATCTTAAGTTTTCCACATACTAACTCCATAACTTAAATTTAGCAAAATAGGATTTAATTACATTAAAGAAAAAATTAAATTCTTTAAAAGATTGGTTATGGAGGATAATAACATGAAAGCGACAGGTATCGTACGAAGAATCGATGAATTGGGGAGAGTTGTTGTTCCAAAGGAAATCAGAAGAACTTTAAGAATAAGGGAAGGCGATCCTTTAGAGATTTTTACAAATAGAGATGGTGAGGTCATTTTAAAAAAATATTCACCAATTGGAGAACTTGACAATTTTGCAAAACAATATGCGGAAGCGTTAGGGCAGACATCAGGCCAAATGATTATGATTTGCGACAGGGATCAGGTTGTTGCTGCATCAGGTGGAGCTAAAAAAGAAAACATAGGAAAGAAGATAAGTAAGGATGTAGAAAACTTAATAGATGAACGTGAAGTCTTTACAACTCATAATAGTTTAAAAAAGGGGATAGCTATCATTGAGGAAGGTGAAGAACCATCTATGGGTGAAGTAATATATCCGATTATCTGTGAAGGAGATGCAGTTGGTGCGGTTGCAATAATTGGAAAAGACATAAAGAATCCAATATCGGTAACTGAACAAAAGTTAGCGGCAGTTGCAGCAAATTTTTTAGGAAAGCAAATGGAGTCTTAAATTTAAACGGGTAAAAAATACAATTAAAATGACAAAATTTTGTGCTAAAAAAAATAAGTCGTAAAAGTTCGAAAAAAATAAAAAAAATGTTTTATGAAAAATGCACATAAAATTTGGCTGAAATCCCCTTAAAATAAGCAAATTACCTTGACAAAGTAAGGGTAAATGATGTATAAAGTTTATTGAAGTACGCGAGGAAAACGTATATTACAGGAACACATGAAATTAAAGTAGTTTCTGAACTAATTTTTAGGAGGATATAAACATGAACAAGACAGAATTTATCGCAGCAGTAGCTGAAGAAGCAGGATTATCAAAGACAGACGCAGCAAAGGCTGTTAAGGCTTTTACAGACGTTGTAACAGAAGAAATGAAGAAGGGTGAAAAAGTACAGTTAATCGGATTTGGTAACTTTGAAGTTTCTAAGAGACCAGCTCGTGAAGGTATCAACCCTGCAACAAAGGAAAAGATCACAATTGCTGCAGCTAATGTACCTAAGTTCAAAGCAGGTAAGGCTTTAAAAGAAGCTCTTAACTAATTTAAAAGAGTAAATATATAAGTGTTTTTAAGGGCTTTTGTTATCAAAAGCCCTTTATTTTATACTACTTTTTAATCAGGAAGTTTAGAAATAAATTATAAAATAATTAAATTTACAATAAAATATAAGATTTGTAATTAATAATGTAATTGTGCAAAACAGAAAAGATATCCGGTTAATGAATATAATAGCAGAAAAAAGGATATCTAATTAACAACAAAATCAGGAGGAAACATGAGAATAGATAAATACTTAAAAGTATCAAGAATTATTAAAAGAAGAACAGTAGCTAATGAAGCTTGTGATGCAGGAAGAGTAATAGTAAATGGAAAACCTGTAAAAGCTTCTTACGATGTTAAGATTAACGATGTAATTGAAATTCAATTTGGACAGAGAACGGTTAAAGTTCAGGTATTAAATTTGAATGAAACTGTAAAAAAAGAAGAAGCTACAGAAATGTACAAAGATTTGACATAAATTTAAGATAGTATACAAATATAAATGTACTAATGCATCTAATAAAAGAGTGCCTAAATTAGCCCATACAGAAAATATTTGATAGAAATATAAACTTAGATGTTTGGGTCAAAAGCTCTAGCTTTGATACCTACGGATTGTTTTTTTAGTTAGTATAAATAAAAAAAGAGTTTCATATATTTATGTAAGTATAGCTATGTGGGTGATTTAGTGGAGAATGATAATATTTCCAAAGCTCATAAACTTATGATGCTTAACAGGAAATCAATGGAGATTACAGGGGTCGAGGATGTTATTTCTTTTGATACAAAAGAGGTATTACTTGAAACGACAATGGGAATTCTGACTATTAAAGGTGAGGATTTAAAAGTAAATAGGTTAAGTATAGAAAAAGGGGAATTAGAGATTGAAGGAACTGTGGACAGCATGGAATATTCTGAAATCTCATCATATAAAAGAAAAAAAGAAAGCATGCTTAAAAGGATGTTTAAATGATTAAAGATGAACTTATTTTGCTTTTTACTTCACTGTATTGCGGAATAATATTTGCAATTGTATACGATGCTATAAGGATAATAAGAAATCTTATTAAACCACATTTTATTAGAGTGGTTATTGAAGATTTTATATATTGGATATGTGTAGCTTACATATTTTTTAGTATGTTGATTAAAAAAAATTACGGAAATTTAAGATGGTATCCTATATTGGGAATGCTTTTGGCAATGGCAGTTTATGAAATAATAGTAGGAAGAAAATTAGTGTTGAAAATTTCGAAAGTTTTGGAAAAGATAATTAGAACTTTATTAAAACCATTGAAAAAAGCAGGGAAACGAATTAAACTAAGAAAGACGAAAATAGAAGAAAAGTTTGCAAAAGGAAATAAGGTGAGTAGATGTCGGAAAAAAGAAAACCACAGGAAAGCATGCAACGCAGACAGCAAAACGGACAACAGGTAAGAAAACCAAGGAAAAGCACTGCTACTTCCAGAGTGAGCAGAGTAAGTAAGAGTAAGAAAAAAAACGATAACAGAGGCATGATAGTTGGAATAAGCCTTGTAGTTATTATGTTATGTGCTATTTTACTTGTACAGACATTTAATGCATATGGAACGTTATCAGATTTAAAGAAACAGAAAAAAGAACTTACGCAGGAATATAATGACCAATTAGAATTATCAGATGAATTAAAAGAAAAAGAAGACTACGTTAAGACAGACGAATATATAGAAGAAATGGCAAGAAAGATGGGATTAGTGTATCCGGATGAAGTAATCTTTAAGCCAGAAGACTAAAGCTATAGGAAATAAGTAAGAAAGCGATTTACGAAGTAAATTTTCCTAAATACAAAAGAAACCAATTTTAAAGATGTTTATATTAATATAATAAAAAATTAATTTTTAAAGAGATTTATTTTCTATATAATTAAAAAAGAAACTGATTTTAAAAGTATATGGAATTAATAGTTATAAGATAATTTAACTTTTTGCATTTACTTTAAAGGTCAGCTTCTTTTTTTTGCTCGTATTTGGACAGATTAAAAAGTCTTTTATTTACTTATGAGTAAGCTCATGTTTGTATAATATACTTGATGTTTATATGAATTTGGCTTTAACCCGCTTATGAACAAATTCATGTGAACTTAGACCTTTTGACCAAGGCGGTCTATAAAAGTTTAAAAGGAAAAAATGTCAAAAAGTCTAAGGAACATAAGGTTATGATTCGACAATTTTGGATATTGACATCCGATATACTGTTGTCAATAAAAAAATGGAGGATTGATTAATGACGCAAAAGGTATTGAAACCATTATTTTTACTTATGATATCCTGGGCAGTAACAGGAATTACATTTTTTGGCTGTAATCCGATAGCTTTGGCATGGTATAGTGCGGGAAACATATTGCCCGTATTTGGAGTAGTGATAGCACCGGTTATGGCAGGGGGAATATATTTTTATCAGGGATTTTTGCCAATGTGCAAGTATACAATGATAATTTTGATGACATATGTGTGTATTAATTTATATAAGAAATGGGCAAAGAATCCAAACCCGTTTATTTTGGCAGGAATTTCGGTTATGACAATGGTTGTTATGGAGGGAGCAGATTTTTATATGAATAATATGGCGTCGCTTCATTGGAGTACATTTAAAATGCTTACATATATTCCGATAATAATGCTTAACTGGTCAACAACCATAATATTTGCATATGGAATAAATAAATTTATGGTTCAGAAAAAATTATCGCCAATAGATGATGGTATGCAAAATGTAGATGCGGAGCAGGTGTTAAAAACGGCGAAAGCTTTTAAGGGAATAGCTTCTAAAATGCAGTATATAAACAGTGAGTATAATGAAAATTTTCAAAACGAATATTTGGAAAATCATATAAATGAGTGTGTGTGTAGCGGATGTGCGAATAGTGAAATACAGTATATGGAAAGGGCAAGGCTTAATTATTTGTGGTTTAGCAAAATGGTGGAAACGAGGGAAGCCATGGCATCACAATTCAATGAAGTAAGTAAAATCGTGGAAAAATTTTTGAGACCGGCAATTAGTGAAGATTTACTTACAGACAGAATGGCAGAAAAAATACAACGAAAATTCAGAGAGAAAAAAATATATGCAAAGAAAATAAGGGTGGTGAAAAATGAGAAAGAATATATAGAAGTAGAGTTTTACGCCAAAAAGAAGAAGAGGGCAAAAGCTACGGTTAGAATGATGACGGATATAATAAGTCGGGTGGTTGGCAAAAAGATGAGAATGGTAAACTTAGAATATGGAAATATACCATTAGAATATGGAAAATTTCAGTTATTAGAGGAGGTGAATTTTCACACATTACAGGGGAGTGCAAAAACAGTTAAAAGAAATGAACAGGTTTCAGGGGATAATTTTACGTATCTTGTGTTAGATAAAGGGCAGACATTTATGAGCATATGCGATGGTATGGGCTCAGGAAGTGTTGCAAATGAGTATAGTGGAATCATAATTGATTTGTTGGAACAGTTTATGGACAGTGGACTGAATGAAAATACAATATTAAGGCTTATTAATTCGGTTTTGCTGACAAAAAGTGGATGGGATATTTCTACTACGGTCGACATGGGAATGATTGATCTATATTCGGGAACATGTAGATTTTTGAAGTCAGGTGCTGCATGCACGTTTATAAAAAGAGGAAACTGGGTAGAATGTATAAAGTCAACATCTTTACCAATAGGAGTTTTAAATGAGGTGGATGTTGAGACTATAACTAAAAAATTGTATGACGGTGATTTTGTAATAATGATTTCAGATGGAATAGTGGAATCATTGCAGTGCGATGATAAAGAAAAGGAGATGGCAAATGTGATAATGGATATAGAGAGTAATAATCCAAAAGAAATGGCACTTATTATTATGAATGAGGCGATAAAACTGTCGGGTGGAGTGCCAAAAGATGATATGACGGTTCTTGTGACAGGAATATGGCGAAAGCATTAAACAAAGAGTATCACATAAATTATTGATTTAAGGTATTTTATGACAATCAAAGTAACAGATAGATGAAAATATTAAACGATTTAACCGGGTTGTTTGACTTTAGAATAAGCATACAGTATATTAAAAATATGATAAAAAAAGTATTGAATTTTATTAAAGAAAACAATATGCTGCAAAATGGAGACAGCGTCGTTCTGGGAGTATCCGGAGGCGCTGATTCCATTTGTATGCTATATGTACTAAAAGAAATAAGCAAATTTATTAATTTAAAACTTGTAGTGGTTCATGTACATCATCATATCAGAGGCAAAGAAGCAGATGGAGATATGGAATATGTTAGAAAAATTTGTGACAAAGAGCATATTCCGTATGAAATTTTTCACATAGATGCTAAAAAAGAGGCAATAGCCAGAGGAATGTCAGAGGAGGAGGCAGGAAGAGTCTGCAGATATGAATGTTTTGCAAAAGTGCAGGAGAAATATAATGCAAATAAAATATCGGTGGCACATAATTTGAATGATAATAGTGAAACTATTTTGTTTAACCTTTTTAGAGGAACCGGAATAAAAGGAATTTCGGGTATCCCTATGCAGCGTGATAACATTGTAAGGCCACTGCTTTGTGTATCTAGAAAAGAGATTGAAAAATATCTTGAAGAAAATCATATATCATATAGGACAGATAAAACAAATTTTGAAACAGAATATAGCAGAAATAAGCTTAGATTAGAATTGATTCCGTATATAAAAGAAAATATAAATAAAAAAGCTGAATATAATATTGTAAATGCCGGAAAAATGTTAGGAGAAATAGAAGATTATTTAGAGATTGAAACAAATAAGACATATGATGAATATGTAGACGAAAATGAAGAAGGAATATTCATCTCATTAAAGGCTTTTGAAATTCATCCGGCTATAGCAAAAAGGATTGTCAGAAAAGGAATTGAGAAAAAAGCAGGAAAATTAAAAGATGTAACGGCGGCGCACGTTGAAAGTATTATAAATTTGGCAAAGCTTGAAGTGTCAAAGTCAGTTAATTTGCCTTATAATATCAAAGCAATAAAAAAGTATAAGGGAATTCTACTTTCGGATTTATCCGATATAAAAATTGAAAAAATTAAGGAGATTCCAATTATTGTAAATAATGAACTTATAAACGAGAATCCGTACAATGGAAAATTTAAAATAGACTTCGAAAACAACGGATTTTCAGTAGATGATATACAGGAATTACTGTATACTAAATGGATTGATTGTGATAAAATAGGTTCGTTAACCTTACGGAATCGTAAAGAGGGTGATTACCTTGTAGTAAATGATTTCGGAAGTAAAAAGAAACTGAAAGAATATTTTATCAATGAAAAAATTCCTAAAGAAGACAGAGATAAAGTATTACTATTGGCCGATGGAAATCATATAGTGTGGATAGTCGGATATAGAATGAGTAGTTACTATAAAGTCAACAGTAATACTAGAAACATAATTAAGATTGAATTTTATAATTAAAAAACAAAGGAGAGAAGAAAATGGCAAGTCATATCGAGGAAATGATTAGTGAAGAACAAATTGATAAAAGAGTTAGAGAGATTGCAAAGCAGATTAGCGAAGATTATAAGGGAAAATCTGTTCGTCTTATCTGTATCCTAAAAGGAAGCGTTTTTTATACATGCGAATTAGCAAAGAGAATATCAATACCGGTAACTCTTGATTTTATGAGTGTATCAAGTTATGGCTCAGGTACTGTAAGTACAGGTGATATTAAAATCAAAAAAGATTTGGATCATGACATAGAAGGATTAAATGTAATTGTTGTTGAAGATATCATTGATTCAGGTAATACATTAAACAAGTTAATACCGTTGTTAAAAGAAAGAAAGCCTGCAAGCATTGCAGTAACAACACTTCTTGATAAACCATCAAGAAGAGAAGTAGATGTTCATGTTGATTATACAGGGTTTGAAATAGAAGATAAATTTGTAGTAGGCTATGGGCTTGACTACGACCAGAAGTACAGAGACTTACCTTTTGTAGGCGTTGTTGAAGAGTAATTTAATATTCAAAAAAAATTTGCCTCCGATTAAGATGACGGATGCGTGAAATTTTACTGACAGCGATACAAAATACTACCATAGGAGGTGAAAAATTGAAGAATAGTTCAAGAGGATTTAGAATTTACTTTATAGTTATAGCATTAATGATTGTAGGTATGTATGCATTTTCAATATTTTCAACGAAAGACAGTGATTATAAATATAATGATTTTATTACTGATTTAAAGGCTGGAAATGTATCAGAAGTTACAATCAGACAAAATAATGAGGTACCATCAGGAAGTATTGTTGTTGTTTTATCAAAGGATAAATCAAGAAAAGTAGTATATGTAACAGATGTAAATAAAGTAATTAGTGATATAGATGAAATAGATACAGATGTTAAGCCTACAGTTACTGATGTTGCAGGTGATAATTCATTGATGATATCAATTATACAGGTGCTATTAATGGCAGGTGTTGTAATTGTTATTATTATGGTTATGAATGGTAGTGCCAATGCAGGCAATGCAAAAATGGCTAACTTTGGTAAGAGCCGCGCAAGACTTGTACTTGATGTTAAGAATATTAATTTCTCAAATGTCGCAGGTCTTATTGAAGAAAAAGAAGAACTTGAAGAAATTGTAGATTTCCTAAGGAATCCTAAAAAATATATAGATTTAGGAGCAAGAATTCCAAAGGGTGTTTTATTAGAAGGCCCTCCGGGAACAGGTAAGACATTATTAGCAAAAGCTGTTGCAGGTGAAGCTAAGGTGCCTTTCTTTACAATTTCAGGTTCTGATTTTGTGGAAATGTTTGTAGGCGTAGGTGCTTCCAGAGTAAGAGATTTATTTGCGGAAGCAAAGAAAAATGCACCATGTATTATATTTATCGATGAAATCGATGCTGTTGCCAGACGAAGGGGAACAGGAATGGGTGGTGGCCATGATGAACGTGAACAGACATTAAACCAGATGCTTGTAGAAATGGACGGATTTGGTGTTAATGAAGGTATCATTGTTATGGCAGCTACTAACAGAGTAGATATTCTTGATCCGGCTATTTTAAGACCGGGACGATTTGACAGAAAAGTATTAGTAGGAAGACCTGATGTTGTAGGCAGAAAGGGAATACTTGAAGTTCATGCAAAGAATAAGCCGTTAGGCGAGGATGTTGATTTGAAAAAAATCGCACAGATTACATCAGGATTTACAGGAGCTGATTTGGAAAACCTCTTAAATGAAGCGGCTATTATTGCAGCAAAATCTGACAGAGCATTTATTATTCAGGAAGATATTGATAAAGCACTTATTAAAGTTGGGGTTGGAAAAGAAAAGAAGAGTAAAATTATTTCTGACAAAGAGAAACGTATTACAGCTTATCACGAAGCAGGCCATGCAATTTTATTCCATGTATTGCCTGACGTAGGACCTGTTCATACGGTTTCAGTTATTCCAACAGGAGCAGGAGCAGCAGGTTATACAATGCCATTACCTGAAAAAGATGAAATGTTTGATACAAAAGGACATATGATTCAGGAAATAATGGTAAGCCTTGGTGGAAGAATTGCGGAAGAAATAATTCTTGATGATATTACAACAGGAGCATCTCAAGATATTAAACAGGCAACTGCAATGGCTAAGGCAATGGTTACAAAATATGGATTTTCTGACAGATTAGGTTTAATAAATTATGATAATGATTCTGAAGAAGTATTTATTGGACGTGATTTAGCACAGTCAAAAGGATATGCAGAACATACAGCATCAGTAATTGATGAAGAAGTAAAAAATATCATTGATACATGTTACAAAGATGCTAAAAAAATTATCGAAGATCATATGGAACAATTACAAAAATGTGCTCAAATGTTGATCGAAAAAGAGAAGATAAACCAACAGGAATTTGAAAGTATTTTTTGACAAAAGTAATAATGACTAATAAAAATGTTTTAAAAAATAAGAAATTGTATAAAATATTAATAAAAAATAATAATAAACAATAATAAATTGTGCAAAAGATAAAAAGTGTTGTTATCGGTAACAAAACGCTTTACAACAGTTGATTTTATGCTATAATAATTATTGTAAAACCCCCCAATACATTATATAGTTTTTTTTGCTACACCCCAAAGAAAAAACGAATACCTTCTCCGAAAAGGACAGCAGTAGCAGCTGTCCTTTTTGTTTTGTATAAAAATTAATAGCACCAATTTATGCAAATATGTAATATAATTTAGTGAGTAGGTTTGGAATAAGATATTGAATAATATATGAAATAATATATATATGACAGTTACAAACAGATAGTTGAAAAGTAATGTTTATTTCCTGATTTTTTTAGGAAATTTTATATAGTTTTATATTTAGGAGAACAATATGAACCATAATAGAAATTCTATTTTTCATGACGGAACAGAACAGTTTTGCAGATACAATAAACAGACAGATAAATATAGCTTTATACTTCGCGTAGGCCATAGAATGGCAAATGAAGTATATATAATTATTGATAATGAAAGAATTCAAATGACATCATGTTATCAGGATGAGATATTTGAGTATTATACTGTACGAATTCACCTTGAAAACAGATGTTATAGATATAGATTTGAGATAGATGGAAATGAAATTCTGTTTTACAATATGGCAGGAGCTGATACAAGCTACTCAGATGTTTATGACTTTTCAATAACACCCGGATTTAATACACCGGATTGGGCAAAAGGTGCAGTTATGTACCAGATATATGTAGAACGTTTTTGCAACGGAGATAAAACAAACGATGTTGAAACAAATGAATATGCGTATATTGGAAAAGGCGTAGAAAAAATTGAAGACTGGTATGAAAATCCGGCAGCAGACGGTACCAGACAGTTTTATGGTGGTGATTTACAGGGAGTTATAGATAAGATGGATTATCTGGAAAAATTAGGTGTTAAAGTCATTTATTTTAATCCGTTGTTTGTATCACCTTCGAATCACAAATATGATACACAGGATTATGATTATATAGACCCTCATTTTGGGAAAATAGTTGTTGATGATGGGGATGTATTAAAAGACGGAGAGACAGATAATTCAAAGGCAACAAAATACATTTCAAGAGTTACAAATAAGAAAAATCTTGAAGCAAGTAACGAATTGTTTATTGAATTAGTAGAAGAGGCTCATAAACGTGGAATTAAAGTGATTATTGACGGCGTATTTAACCATTGTGGCTCTTTTAACAAATGGATGGATTACGAGGAAATTTACAGAGAAGAGAATGGCTATGAGAAAGGTGCATATATTTCTCAGGACAGCCCATATAATTCTTTTTTTAAATTTAATGGCGGTCAGTGGCCTCACAACTCAACATATGAAGGGTGGTGGGGATTTGATACTTTGCCAAAACTTAATTATGAAGATAGTGAAAAGTTGCAACAGTATATTTTAGACATTGCAAAAAAGTGGGTTTCACCTCCTTATAATGTTGATGGATGGAGATTAGATGTTGCAGCTGATTTGGGACATAGCGGTGAATTTAATCATGAATTCTGGCGTAAATTCCGAAAGGCAGTTAAGGAAGCAAATAAGGATGCAATTATTTTAGCAGAACATTATGGCGAAGCGGGAGAATGGCTAAAGGGCGACCAATGGGATACGGTAATGAATTATGATGCGTTCATGGATCCTGTAAGCTGGTTTTTAACAGGTGTTGATAAACATTCTGACAATGTAAAGCCGGAACTTAAGGGAAATGCCCACAGCTTTAATGATGCAATGAAATATCATATGGCGCAATTCCAGAATCAGTCGTTATTAGTGGCAATGAATGAATTGTCAAATCATGATCATTCAAGATTTATGACAAGAACAAACGGTATGGCTGGAAGAATTGCAACTGCAGGAGCAGAAGCGGCAAATGAAAATGTAAAGAAAGCCATATTTAAACAGGGAGTCGTAATGCAGATGACTCTGCCGGGAGCACCAACATTGTATTATGGGGATGAAGCCGGCGTGTGTGGATGGACAGATCCGGACAACCGAAGAACATATCCTTGGGGCAAAGAAGATTTTGAATTAATCGAATTTTACAGAGATATGATTTTTATACACAATCATTGCGATGAATTGAAGAAAGGTTCTTACAAGCAATTAGACTGGGGCAACAATTATTTAAGTTATGGACGATTTGATGCATTAAATGGCACAGTAACAGCTATCAATACATCAGACCATGAAATCAATGTGAAAATTCCTGTTTGGCAGTTAAACATTCCAAATGGAAACGTAATGGAACGATTAATGGAAACATCTGAGGAATTGTATAATGTGGGTCGAATTCCGGTAATGGTAGAAAATGGTGATATAGCAGTTACCATTCCTGCATGTAGCGCGGTAGTTTATAGAACAAAATAGATGTGTGTAATAACCTTATTGACGGGGCAAATGATTATTTAGTAGTTTATAGAACAAAATAGATGTGTGTAATAACCCCCAATATATAGATGCATGGAAGAAGCATAAATTATATAAATGTGTAGAATAGACATATATTTTCAGTTAGCAGAAATTATATAAATGTGTAGAATAGACATATATTTCCGGTTAGCATAAAATTATATATACGTCAATTAAAATCTAAAATAAATAATAAAATATAAATTATAGAATATAAAAATGAACCTGTATATTTAAGATAGTGTTTGGCAGAATGTAATTTTGTCAAATATTGAAAATCTATAGGTTCATTTTTATTTGTTGTTCTTTGTTAAGAATAATCTTTGTCAATCATAGTGGGAGTCTGGGTTTATTTGTAAGATTTGATTTAGAGTTATAATGTCATTGATATTGCGCTTCAATGCATGCACAATTAGTTTTATATAACTATACCTAGTCTGTAACGTCATCTTTAATAAATAGTCCATTTACAATATATCGTGTATTACTTTTTCCTGAAGTACATGTGCTAAGTGTTAATATTTTACTGTCCTGAGTTAAAGCTACATCTTTTCTAACATTTGCATTAGAAACGCTTGGATTAAGAGTTGTCTTGAAATAGTCCATTCGCACCTGAATATCCGAAAAATCAAATGCTTTTAAAATATGAGTATCATCATAAACATAAGCTGAGTAAACTCTGTATGTTAATTTGTGACTAGGTGTATAAACATAAAAATATTCATGTTTATCAAAGAAGTCTTTTTTCTCGAAATAATGTAAGTGTGCAAACATTGTGCCGTTTAACATATTATGACCATAAAATACAGTTACGGGGTCAGTGAAATCAGTTGAGTTTATTTTTTCACTATATATACAACCTGAAAATTCATAATTTCCTTTTTCATTATGTGTAAGATAAAAGGAATCATCTTTAGAATCATCAGATTGCGCAACCGGCAATTCAATTTTTGTACCGGGAATATATATGTATGCATAAATATCTTTGTTTGTTTTAGCAATCTTATCCCAATCATATGGATTTATGATTGAGTCATCTTCATTATCATTCATGCTGTCAGAGTTATTGTTGATAGCTGAATTATTGTTAGATTTATTTGACTGAGATGTTGCATTAGTTTTCTTGTATTCTGTTGGATTTTTGCCACTGGAAAAATACATAAATATATATGTTCCTGCCACAGAAAAAGCGAGCATCGCAACAATCAAAATAGCTATTAAAAGATTTCGCTTCTTCATGGATTTCTTATTTCTCGAAGATGAAAATTTCACCATTGTTAAATTCCTCTCTTAATATATAAATAGCCAATTTCATAATATAGACAAGTATATGACTTGGAAAAAAGGATGTCAATTATGCGGTATCTGATGGTGCCTAATTTAGCTTGATTTAGTAGAAAAAATGGTTGCGTAAATAAAAAAATTATGGTATAAATATTTATTGTTGGAAACAAATGGGCAGATTCCCGAGTGGCCAAAGGGGACAGACTGTAAATCTGCTGGCAACGCCTTCGAAGGTTCGAATCCTTCTCTGCCCATTAAAAAAAGAAGAAACAGCGCGGGGTAGAGCAGTCTGGAAGCTCGTCGGGCTCATAACCCGGAGGTCGCAGGTTCAAATCCTGTCCCCGCAATTTTTTATGCCCAGTTAGCTCAGTTGGTAGAGCAGAGGACTGAAAATCCTCGTGTCTCTGGTTCGATTCCGGAACTGGGCATTAACCATGTCCGAATGTCATTTGGTAAGAGAAGAACAGGGAAGAACAAGAAAAACGGGTCGGATAAGGGAACGTTAATAAGTAATGAAGTGATGGGAAGCAGGAATGCTTCTTTTTTTATTATATAAGTATATAATTTTTATACATATTTAGAGTTAAGTTGGTTTGAATAAATATAGAAATTAAATTAAAAAAATAATAATTATAGGAAATAATAAGATTTGATATAGTCTTGAAAAAATAGTAAAATATAAAAGGATGCACGCAAATAAACAAATGAGTAGGTGGTATATATGAAAGAACATCAGGCAAGAGAGTATATATTTGAGAAAAAAGTAAATAAATTATTAGAAGATAGTGGATATGTAACTATAAAAGAAAAAGAAATAAATGGAAATAGTTCACAACATGGAATATATAGTTATGGTATTTTAAATATGCCTTCAGCATTTACAACTCCAATAAGAATGATTTGCCAATATAAATTTTATGCAAAAAATAGAGTTGAATTGTCTCATATAAGAGATTTTTATGGAATTATTACAGATATTAATGAAAATAGATATTTAGGCGTGGATAAAAATGAAAATATATACAATAATGTAGGATGTTATTTTAGTGCGACAGGATTTAGTCGTGCTGCTCAGGAATATGCATGGGCACATAATATATTTCTTATTTCATTTGAAAAAATAGATGTTTTTAAACCTATATTAGAAAACATAAATGAATTTGTTAATGGATTAAATGAAAATGTAATAAATACGATTTCCAAAGAAGAATTATTAGTTGGATACGAAAATGCAGTAGATGAAACACATGTATTGCCTGATGCAATGGTTGGAATAGTCAATAACGTATATCCGATTATAATTTGTGGAAATGAAGGATGGTCTATTCCAGTTATTGAAGAGGCCGAAAAATCAGAAGTAGGAAGAGTTTATATAGAACAAGTTTATAGAACGGAAAATTTGTTTGAAGCCAAATTTGAATTAACATTTATGGAAAGTGTAGCTGAATTTTCTATACCATTGGCTATTGTAGAAAAATTGATGAAGCGAGAAGATAATCCGACAAAAGAAAATGTAATATTTAATATAGATGTACCTTATTTGATTAAAAAAGGCAGAAAAGAGTATGCGTCTATGGAAGTATTTTTAGAGGGATTTGAGAAAAATCAATACAATTACAAGCAGATTTCATTTGAAAATATGTTTGATAATGAGGAGTTAGAAGAAGAATAGTAATGTCAAAGGATTTATATGATAAATTAAAAGAATATAGTAAGTCTGATTTTTACCCATTTCATATGCCGGGACATAAGAGAAATGTAAATTTAATAAAAGAGCAGTATGGAATTGATATTGATATAACAGAAATAGATGGATTTGATATGCTCTACGAAGCAGATGACGTGCTTAAGGATGCGATGGAACGGGCAAAAAAATTTTGGGGGACGGAAAAAACATATTTTTTAGTAAATGGAAGCACAGTTGGCATTTTAACAGCAATGCATTCGTGTCTTACACAGGGGGATAGAATAATAATAGGAAGAAACTGTCACAAAGCAGTATATAATGCAAGTGAATTGCTTAAGTTAAATAATACATATTTGTATCCAAAGTATATACCTAAATATGGGATAAATGGGGGATATAGTGCAAAAGAATTAGAAAATTTATTTGAAAAAAATAGTAATATAAAAGCAGTTGTCATAACGTCGCCTACATATGATGGAATTGTGTCAGATATAAAAACTTTGGCAGATATTACGCATAAAAATGGAGCAGTGCTTATTGTTGATGAAGCTCATGGAGCGCATTTTGGAATATCAGATAAATTCCCAAAACCAGCATATGATATGGGAGCAGACTTAGTAATTGAGAGTATGCATAAAACTTTGCCGACTTTTACTCAGACTGCATTGTTACATTTATCTAAAGAAGGAAAAAAAAGAGTTGATGAGAAAAAAATAAAACATTTTTGGTCAATTTTTCAGACAAGCAGTCCTTCATATGTTTTTATGGCAAATATGGATAAATGCATATCATTTTTAGATAAAAATGGAAATGAAATATATGAAAAATTTAGCAATGACATAGAAGAATTTAGAAAAAAATGTGATAAATTACATTACATACATATTCCGGGAAAAGAACTTATTGGAACGAATGAAGTTTTTGATGTTGATTTAAGTAAATTAATAATTAACTCAAGTATGGGTGGAAAACCTATGAATGATATTTTACGTAAAAAATTTCATTTGGAAATGGAAATGGAAGCTGCAAAATATGTGTTGGCTATAACTACCTTTTGTGATAATAAAGAGGGATTTGATAGATTATATAAAGCATTAGATTATATTGATGCAGAACTCAAAAAAATTACAAACAAATCAGAAATAAAGAAAATTAAGAATACAAATTTTGAATTAGTAAGAAATATTCAGGAGATGAGTATTTCTAATGCAGTTAATAGTAATACAAAGTTGGTAAATATTGAAAATGCAATAAATAAAGTATCTGCGGAGTATCTTTATTTGTATCCGCCGGGAATTCCATTAATTGTTCCAGGCGAAGTTGTTAATGTAAAGCTTGTTGAACAAATAAAGGAATACAAAAATAGAAATTATGAAATAGTTAGATATGATAAATTTAAAATTGTTGATTAATCTAATTATGTAATTAATATAAAAACAATTAAATTATTAATATTTAAATTCATAACATTTAAATTAATTTAATAATGAC
>ERZ791607.86-NODE-86-length-90249-cov-4.963689_pt1 | contig 90249 bp, 118 predicted proteins | sample MGYA00509964_ERZ791607 | MGnify/ENA primary metagenome ERZ791607 (study PRJEB30046, sample SAMN00791907) | human gut metagenome | study: EMG produced TPA metagenomics assembly of the A metagenome-wide association study of gut microbiota in type 2...
GTTCAATATCAAGCAACTTCGTTTCCTTTTCTTCCGGCGGATATTTGTATGCGATCGCCCATTTCGGGACCTTCGATGTATTTCCGAGCAGTTCCCTGTCCGAATAGCGGTTGATCTTAATGACCGCGCCGTCAATATCATAACCAAGGTTTCCACGGTTTTCTCCGATCGCCGTGATCGCATCCCAGACTTCGTCTGCCGTTTTACATACTTTGTAATCTTCGATGATCGGGATGCCCTGTGCTTTCAAATATTCATAACATTCAGTATGTGTTTGAAACGTTCGCCCAGTAGATTGCTGCAGATTAAAAATAAACATGGATAGTTTTCTTTCTTTTGTAATGGAAGAATCAATCTGACGCAATGTACCTGCAGCACAATTCCTTGGATTGGCAAAAATCTTCTTACCAAGCAGTTCCTGACGTTCATTAACTCTGTCAAAGTCTTCATTTTTCATATAAACCTCTCCACGAATTTCCAGGTATTCCGGTGCATCGGACAGATGTTGTTTTACATCCGAAATAACTTTCGCATTTACAGTCACATCTTCGCCAAATTCAATGCCATCGCCTCTGGTTTCAGCCAATACCAATTTGCCATTGGTGTAACGCAATGTCATGGACAGTCCGTCAATCTTATATTCGACCACAAATTCAGGATCATCAAGCTGCTCTTTCATCTGCTCTACAAAATCAACGACCTCTTCCTTTGAGAAAACATCCTGAAGACTGAGCATCGGCACGTTGTGATGCACTAAGACTCCGGCGGTCCGCTTTGCTGTGCCGCCGACATGCTGTGTCGGAGAATCTTTTGTTATCCAATCAGGATGTTCTTTTTCCATTGCTTTTAGATGTATCATCAACTGATCATATTCATAATCTGTAATTTCTGGATTATCGTGGTTATAATACAGATCATTGTGATGTAAGATGGTTTTTACAAGTTCTAAATATTTTTCTTTCATTTTTTTAATTTAGACGCTCTAATATTTAGAGCGTCTTTCTCCTTTCCCTTTATGTATATCCTCGTGTTTTTCCATATTCCGAAACAAATGGTTCTTGATCATAACAATTTGCATACTGAAATATAGTTCCTTCTAATGGTTTTTCTGCCATTATATAAAAAATTCCTATTGTAAACCCGTTCTTTTTGGCAATACCTACACAGTCTGCAAACGTCACAGATTCACCACGTTCTTCTGAAACGTATTTTGTAACAATAAATCCTTTTTTTTCAATATATGTACACATATGATCATCAAGTGCAATTTGATCATCCGCGAATATACGAATGATGTCACCATATATTTCATCCGTAAGATGTATTTTTTCCATAAAATCACCTAGCCTGGTTAAATTTCATTTCCAAATTATACCTGTTGTTGAGTTACCAATCTGATTTTGTATGACACAATTTCATACTAAATTAGATGTTGCGGTTGTGATCCATTCTACTCTGCACTCCCATAAGACAGTGTCAATTTCATCTATAGATCCATGAAGCAAACCTTTTTTTAATTCTTTTCCATGTGCAGCCAGAATACTTTCTAATGTCTCTTTTAAATCAAGATTATAATTCGAGGCTTCCGTAATGTATTCAAATGCGTATACGTTCAGAAGCTGTAGAGCTTCATCTAATTTTTTTGCAAAAGAAAGCTTATATTTGCCAGATGATAATTCTGACAAAGCATTTTGATTTTTGCAAAAATTGTAATTCTTTTTTATTATTTCAAGAACCGGTTGTAATTTTTCTCTGCTTTCCAGTTCTCCATTTTCTGTGTACTGCATAGATTGTCCTTTCCTATGAAGATAGGAATTTCTGAAACATTTCCTCTCTTCCATATATTTTTACATTAATTTGTGAGTCCATTGGAAGAAACGGATCTCCTTGATATGATAGACATGAATAAAATTTACCTTCGTGTTGTTTCCAAAATAGGCCAACATCATCTTTATATACAATACGGTTATTTTTATCTTTGCCTATATCCCGTAGCGTCTTTTCTTTTGGAGATTCCTGCTTCTTCCTTCTTAAAATATTTTCTGCTTCTTGTTTACTTGAATTTTCAAGTTTTTTCACATCATACTGCGGATCTAAATCCAAAATCCGCCTGCAAATCAATTTTTTGTAATCCATAAGGACCTCCTATATGTAATCGCTGAATCAGCGTTATTTAGATTAAAAATCTATGTGAAAACCTAAAAAGGCATAAAAAAAGGATCAGCAACTGATCCTATAATAAAAAGCCCATACACAATAGTGCACAGGCTTAATGACTTTTTTATTTAGATTTTTAATACATGTATTATAACATGTATTGTTTTATTATTCAATATGAAATTTTTTTTCTGTTTGTGAAGCCTCACACGACTAAAGGAGTGTGCGGCGGATAATCATCAAGTGTGTTGTCACCCATCTTTTTGCACTGATAAGTGACTTACATTTAAAAAGCTCTGTAAAGCCTCCATAATCAACTTCTACACCAAAGTAATCACCCATATCATTAATCCAACAATATTTTCCATATTTTGGATGATTAATTTTTGTAACCCACTGAACAGGATTTCCTTCTTCATCGTCACATTCATGAACAATATTCCAAGTTAATTTTGACATTTTTACACCTCCGTGTTGAAAATCTTATTTTGAAAAATTCATATAAATCTATCTCCAATAAGTATTTTCATTGCCTTTACGCTGTTCTCAAATTATACTTCAAGCACCATGCTTTATATTCTTCTTCTGAAATTTTTCCATCCTGATAATCATGCTTAGTTTCAATAGTTTCTAATGTTAATGCTGACAGAGTATATCCACAATAGTCAGATAATTTCTTATTTCCAATTGCAATATTTCTTCTCTGTGCTGGTGTCAATTTCCGCATTTTTGCATTATAATCTCTTAAAGATAATTCTTTGATAATTTTATCTATTGTATCCACATTTTTATTAGTTATTTACAAATTCCATTGTATCTGTATAAACTCTTACATTTCCATATTCTAGTTCAGGATGTGTTAATAATCCAATAGGTCTACTATGGTCATAATACATATCCCGTAAGCCTTTTGCCAGTTTTTACATCTTCTGCCGTTACAATTAAGTCTGTTATCTTCATTTCCTAATCCTTTCTAAATCGCCGTTTCAATTACATGCATAATTCCCGTTTACATTCTTCAAGTAAATCATCCACAGTCATTTCATCTGTATTTCTCCACCATAACTGCAAATTATCATCTTGTGTATTTATCTCTGCCAACGGATCATCAAGCATCGGAATGACTTCCTTATCACTTTCCATATCCTCTACAAATGCTTTCTTTGAATCCCATTCATATTCCACATATTTCCCATCACAATTAATAACAACTATATTCAACATAATATTTCCTCCAATCTTCTCAATAAATCATCGCTTCATAGTCTCATCAAATTCAACATTATATTTTTTTAAAATAGCTTTCGGGAGTTTCATACTGGTAATGATTTTCTTGAAGCCATATTCCTCATATAACGCTACAAGCATACTGGACAGTAGTGTTCTATCACTATATTGAAGTCTACGAAATGCTACATTATCAATCAAGTTCCCACTTTTGTCTACATTATCAAGATATATTTCTATATCAGTTGTTGTAGAATAAAAGCCTTTATATTTTTGAATCTTTATTATGCTTGTTGTTTGAATTTTCTGCTTTTTAACTAGCTCTAATTTGTACATTTTTTGATTTTCATTGAGAACTCTTAAAATTTCCTTTGTCTCTGCAATTTTACGATTTGTATTATCCAAAAGTTCTTTTAATCCAGTAATTGTTGTTCCCTGCAATTCTTCGCTTTTAATCGGTTCCATCGTATTTTCCTCCAATCTTCACAATAAATCCTCATTTCATCTTACTTCATCATCATAATAAGTGTTACCATCGTCACACTCTAAAATAATGTATTTCCCATTTTCAGATGGGTAAGCCTGTAACACGGTTACAACTTCTCCTGTTTCCTTGATAGTTACTTCATCTTCATTATGTAATCTTTTTGCATTATTGAATGTCATATCATTTTCTCCTATTTGATAATTTCTGTCTTTACTATTTCAATTTTGTATGACGGATTAAAATGTAAAAATTTTGCAATCAAGTCATGAACCGCCTGTTCTTCTGAATGAGATATTACATCTTCAGTATTCTCATTAATTGGTGCATACCGCCCCGTTTTATATGTAATTCTTACACAAATATTTCCCATATAAGTCCTCCATTCTCTTGTTTCATAATAAATCTTCCATTGAAAATCCATATCTTTCTTCAAATTCTTCATCATCATATCCATCTAATAAATCCTGAACATTTGGATTCTGCCAATCGACAAAATCAAATAATTCTTTTGCTACTTCTCTATGACCGTTACATTCATCAACAAAATCATTTCCTGTATAACAATGATTAAGCACATTTTCAATTTCTTCATCCTCTAATACAGATTCTGTATTAATTTCATTCAGATCAACATCTGGAATATAAATAATCTGATCAGAGGTTTCAAAATTTCCCTTATAAATCAAACATTCCTGTCCATACGTCAAATCAAATAAATCTACAAGAAATGCACCTGCTTCTAATTTCATTTTTAATTCATTTTTTGTCATCTCATCACTCCTTACTAATTTCATTTGCACATAGACAAGCTGTTAATAATCCAGCTTCCATACTACTATCTGTATTGGTAATTACATCTTCTATTAAATTCATAAAAGAATCTCCTTCTCCGTGTTCTTTCTGTGGGTTTCTTGTGACCATTTCCGGCATCAAAACTTCAATAATATCATGTTCTCCCATATTATCGATACTATTTGTATCACCACGATTTAAAGCAACTTGTTTTCCATATGTAATCGCCTTTTCTCTTTCAAGAGCATTAAAATAATTTTTATTACTAATGTTTGAATTGTAATTATACTGTATAAAAAATCCTGTTCCTCCGTGATTGTGTCCAAGTCCAAAAGTTGTAACATTGTACATTGGTTCTCCGCAAGTTTCCCAAACCTTACCATCGAAAATCACATAATTTTCTGCTCTTGAAAAAATAATTTGTTTACATTCTTCTATATTGCTTTCCTTTACAATAGATTTATCGGTGAAATCTTCTCCACCTTTCCAATATGGATCATAATCTTGTATTCTCTGCTTAATATAGTCAAACGACTCAAAGTTTGTACTAATTGCCGTTCCATGCGAAATTCTTACTGGCTTGAATAATTTTCCGTTGTATGTTCTCATTTCTTCCGAAAACATTTTATATTCACCGTTTCCATAAAAATCATCATAAGATTTTGCATTTTCATATACACTTTGATAATCATGTATAATAAAAGCAACTGGAAAATCTGTTTCAATCAATTCTTTAATATTTACATCTATATTATTCTTTACATAACGCTGCCTTAAATTTCTACATCTTTTTGTAGGTAAATACTTTTCCATGCTCCAAAATTTTATATTAAATATCATATAAATCAACTATCCTTTCTATCGCTTCCAGTCAAAGCTTCCATTAATTCACCAAATGTTTCAAAATACAACTGCGTTTCACTTAACACGCAACTAACAACAGTATCGTCATTGGTTGGAATATCTATATCGTGCTGCCAAGCATAGATTAATTCATCCACCGTCAAGACTGTTTCTATTTGTTCATTGTTTGCATTTAATGTAATTACTGTGATATTATCCATAATTTTGTTCTCCAATCTTAAAATGAAATTGCTATTTACTGTGCTTCTTCAATATTCTTTTCCAACATAAATACAAGTCCATCCTTATATGTAATTCTGAACTTATACATTTCTTCAAGCCAATCGTTAAAACCATCATCAAAATATGTTTTTTCTGTTCCTCTTCTTGGCTTAATATCATTTAATAATTCCATAAAACAACCTGTAATCCCCGATACAGACTCTGCAATTACTATTGGATTTTCCATAAATGCAAGTGTTGATGGAACTGCTATAAATCTGCACCTATTGATATTCGGGTTACTACTTTCTGTTCTTTCAACTACAATAGCTGCCTGATTGCAATTACTATTCATAAACATATTATAAAATCTATTTGCATTTTCTTTTCGTTCTTTTTTGGTTGTTCTTCTCATTCTTATCACTCCAATCTTTAACTTATCAGTTTCCCTAACTCTGCCATTTTAATTCTGCCAATGAAACTCTTGTTTGATCTACACTTGTTTTGCGTTTGCATTCATACAAAGTGCAAATAATCCGGCTTCCTTTTTCAATGCAATATAAAAGGAAGTCCTAATTAAAAGGCTTCCTTAGTATATTCTCTATTTATTTTGTATTTATTTGTACTCAATATACTCATCATCTGTTTCCTTAAATTCATTGATGAGTTTAAGAAGTTCTTCTTCTGTTACTGTTTCAAAATCTCCACAACTATAGCCGGAATCATAACAACAGTCATCACCCTCATAATGTTCATTGAAACTGCCGCATACAGGGCAATATTCAAAGTCTGCTGTAGTTCCATAAGAAACTTCCCAGTTTCCATCATCAAGCCTGTTATAGTCTTTCCAGAAACCATAACAACCACCATTACTTGATTTTTCTGCTTCATAACTTGTATAGTCACAGAATCTTACTCTCTTAATTCCATCTAAAGTTTTTTTCATAGTATTCCTCCTTCAATTTTTTATTATAACATACTTTAGTCTAAATTTAAATTATGTTCCTCAGTCATACAAGAAATCTGGAAACAGACAGGCACACGAAACAAACTAGATGTAGACCATTCACGGTCACGTCCATTGCCGAGCACGGTGCACGCATCCTCCGAACTTCCGTTCTTGACAGAAGCCAACCAGTAACATCTCGTATCTCCATCCTCATCTACTCGGATTCTGTTTCTTGCTTCCTTGTAAAAATCAAGCTGCTTATACAGTCCCTTGTCTCCGTAGCAGTTATATTCGTCAAACATTTCTGACGCAGTCGGTAAGAACAGCTTTGTTGTGTATGTACTGCAGTTGCCGTTTCTGTCTTTCCATTTTCGATCGACATCACGGATAATTGCCTGTAAATCCTTCGGTAACAAATTCCATATTGTAGTATCTATATATCCTCTGATGTAGGAATCAGGATATCCACCCTTGTTGGAATCATTTTCGTTCCACTCTACTTCGTCACCAATGAAATTTTTTGTTTCAAATCGCACATACTGATCTGTTACATCTGTAACCACAAACTTCGCAGATGTTCCATTTGTGAGGTTGCAGCTAACGATTGTTCCTATATCCGTCCGTAAAAATCCTTTTTTCATTTTATCTGTGATCTCCTGCCAGTTCATATGGTGGCGGATTTTTCTAGTCATCAAAAGTTCACAATTCCCTGGCTCCTTTGTGTTATATTTATTCATGTTTTTTCCTTTCACCAAAATGGGCTGTAATACTAAACAATTAGTACAACAACCCATTTAATTATATTTTTCACAATATTTGTACTACATGATACCTGCATTTTCAAAATTATCCTTGGCAGTCAAATAGTCAAAGATAATTTTGATGTCTCGAATATCCATATCCTGAAGCATTACAAATGCTTCAAAAACGGCATCATTAGATATCATTGCTTTAATTAAGCCTATTTCATTGGCAGTCAGATATCTGATATCTAAAGAGAAATCTCCTGTATTTCTCATATAAGTAGCTATCTCTAAAATTTTTTTTGGTGTCTTTTTCATTAGTTTTTCCTCCGTTCAATATGCTTTTTCATAATTTTAATTGAATTTTATTTTTCACTGTAAAAGATACCGTTCACCTCACAGTAGTCTTTTACCATTTCCCAGTCCTCCGGGAGAAACGAAACAACTATTCTGTTGTTTGCCTTTTCTGAATTTTCCGAAAGATCCGGATTGGTATTACCTGCCATAACATTGGTAACTGCACTTGATGTAGACTCAGCAGTTACTTTGTTTTGGATCACTGTCTTGTCTTCGACTATTTTGCATTCAGCTTCGCTTCTGGCAATCGGTTTTACTGCAGCTTTCTTGTTTTCAGCTTCAATTTTAGCAGCCAATTCTTTCATACGGGCTTCCTCACGCGCTTTTGCTTCAGCCTCAGTTTTTTTTCTTTCAGCTTCGATTTTGGCAGCCGCTTCAGCTTCTACTCTTTTTCTTTCAGCTTCAATCTTGGCAGCCGCTTCCTCAGCAGCTTTTTTTCTTTCAGCTTCGATTTTGGCAGCCGCTTCAGCTTTGATACGTGCTTTTTCCGCTTCAATGCGGGCTTCCTCACGCGCCTTTGCTTCTGCTCTTGCAGCCATTTCGCTTGTAATGTAAGCCATAGCTTTTACAGCGTCCAAATTTTCATTGAACATTTCAAGTGCTTTTTTTCGGATATCATCATCGGCTTGTATCATCTGCAATGTACTAAGCCCCTGCACATATGATTCGCACGCCTTTTTAATACTCTCTTTGATTGACTTCATAGAAGAAGCTGTATTCTCCCATGTTGTATCATAGATCAAGCCATAGAGAGCATCTGCAAATTCTCCCACGCCACATTCCAGTGCAATAGAATCATATTCCTTGCGGATTTTTGCGCGTTTTTCTGCCTTACGCTCTGCATCAAGAGTCAAATAACGACCGTTAAGATCGTCATATGTTTCTTCTGCCATCTTTATTGTTTCATTTGCGGTCTTTTCAAAATCCGCAAACGGTTTCATTAGTTCTTTTTTTACGGATGTCTTTGCCTTTGTCGTGGCATCTTTAAATTTGTTAACTGCAGCTTTTGCATCACGAATCATTGCCATTTGTTCTTCTCTCGTCCCAACATATTCTGTGGAAAGCAATTCTGATTTTTTAGCAGCCATTGCTGATTTTACCTCCACGATGTTGCTCACTACTTTTCCGTCTTTTACCGATACAGAAAAACTAGCTAAGGTACTTGAAAGGTCTACAGGTGCTACAGTTGTTGTGTTTGTTAAATTTGTTGTCATAATATTTTCTCCTTTTAAATAAATAGTTTGTATTTTTATTTTCATATATGGAATCACGTCGCAGATCTGCAGCGTGTTATTTAGATTAAAAAATAGAAAAATCTATGATAAAACCCAAAATAGGGTATAAAAAAAGACCGCAAATGCGATCTGGTTAAAAAGCCACTTACAAAATATAAGGCTTCGATTTGTTTTTTGAAATTTTATTTATGAATAAATAATAACATATTATTACAGAGATTTCAACATATTTTTGAAAAAAATATCCGTTGCACAATAGAAAACAGTAAAGAGCATTTTCAAACACAACAATAACCTGTGCCTGAAAAATGCTCCTTCTTTATATTAACGTGCTATTTTTATAAAATTTACACACTCACAATATTTTGCGTGTTATAATTTAAAGCATCTAACACGTATTTTTTTATAAATTTACCGATTGCCTGCGTCACTCCATTCCCAATCTGTTGTTGCTTACTGTTCAAAGTTTTTCCAAGAATTTTGAATTTCTTATCCAGTCCCATCAATGCTGCAGCCTCGGACACGTTAAGTATCCTGTTTCCCTCCGGTGGCATCATACATATTTTTCTCCAATTTACAATAGTTGGAGCAACTTCGTTCCATGATAAGCGTCTGAAACGATCACTGTGTGTGTCAGCACCAAAAGGATGGATTTCCGGAGGAATATCTTTCCAGTTTCCACCAGGTTTCACATAGGACATAGCAGCTTCTGTTTCCTTCCTTGGAGCAGATACGTCAGCATAATTAAACCATGTAGCATCTACATCTTTCAATGCATCATGTACTGTCTTAACGGTTGCAAACTTTGCATCGGGAAGTTCTATTTTTCCAATCCTTGAGCCAATGACAATCGCACGCTTCCTTGACGTATAACCACCAACACTGCAGTCTGTAACAGTATTGCATGTGATCTCATACTCAGACAGATTTTCCAATACTTTGTTAATGTATAAACCATGTTCCTTTGTATAAAATTGCGGAACATTTTCAATAACAAATACCTTTGGTTTCTTGTCTTTTACAATGCGGATATAGTCATCAATCAGCAAACGTTTCTTTGCTGCAGTCTCTTTGTCGATGTCCCTGCGATTTGCATTTGAATATCCCTGGCAGCACGGACCACCGATTATAAGATCTGCATTTGGTATCGTTTCAGAATCTACTGTCCGGATGTCCTGACATACAATATGATCTCCAATATTTTCTCTGTATGTATCACATGCATCCGAATCAAAGTCTACCGCATATACGAATTTAAACTGCGGATCCATAAAACTGTAATCTAAAAGCCCGGCTCCGGAAAATAATGACGCAACATTATATACCGCTTTAATCTCATTCTTCTTTTGCTTAATGCTCTTTTTATAATAGGAAGGAACTGTTCTACACAGGCTTTCAAAATATTCGTCGTTAGCAAGAGTCGGTCTTCCAAAATCCCATTCTGCTCCGGCAGCTTTGCAAATGACAATTTCTCCTGTTTTGCGTCCAACCAGTTCTTCAATGCTGACAATATGATTCCTTTGAATGATATGTCGTTGCTTTTTGAATGTATGGACAACAATTTTATTTTCAAGAACCTCAACCTGCATATAATCTGCAGCCCGACATAACTCCCGAACTTCTTTGGAGCGTATGTCGTACAGTGGTTTATATGTTTTTCCACATTTTTTTCTGCTGACGGTTCCTTTTCCATTCTTGTCCGGAGAAATAATAATCTCCTGTGAATTTTTATCAATGTAATAGTTAAAATGCGAACCTATTTCAACTGCGTCTTTTTCAAGTGAAAAAGTAAGTCCGCGCAGTGATTTTTTTAATGTTTTCATATGTTTCTCCATTCTATGTAAAAGGAGCTGTACGCTAACTGCGACAACTCCCTCTCATTACAAATTATTTTTGATATTTTCGTGAATCATAATCATCCAGTTATGCTCATCATCTTTTGACATTTCAGGATCCAGTCCGTAAAGACTTTCTCTGTATCCATTACTTGATACAATTCGAAGTATAACAGATGGTTGACCGTGCTTGATATCTTTGACTGGAATAAATTCGATTTCCTTTACGATATTGCCTTCATTTGAAAATATTTCAATGCAATATCCACAAAGGATATCATCCAATCTTACATACCCTTCCTGGTTCTTAAAATATCCATCTGTGTCAAATACAGTCCATCTGGCATTTGAAAGCATATTACAGATGGATTTTACGGTAAACAATAAAGTATCCCGCGTATATGTTATTAGATTTTCATTTAATTTTTCTGACATTTGCATGCCTCACTTTCTGTTACTTCTTTATAAATCCTTAGCCGTAAAACCACATGTCTTTAGGCATGTGGATACACGGCGTTCATTGCCATTAACCTTGGTTTTGGATATATTTCTTAATAATCTCTTGAGAAACTTGACCTATGCTACAAGCAAAATATCCATCAGACCAAAGTATTTTGTTCTTCCAATACTGATTAGATAAGTATTCTTTGTGATAATTCCACATCTGATATGTACTGTACTGCTTGAGCTGCCTTACAATATCTGATACAGATATCTTTGGGCTATACTCAAGCAATATATGCACATGGTCTTTGTCAGTTTCCATTTGTATGATTTCATAACCATATTTCTTAGCTGCATCATACAAAAACTGTTTAACATCATCAGCCCGCTTATCGAATTTGAATATTTTCTTACGATACTTGGTTACAAATATCAGATGTACTTTCATGCTATATTTGGAGTGACCTCCACGGTTGTAATCATCCATGTTGACCGAGCCTCCAATCTTTTAAGATTTACCATCTTTGGTGTTTTGTAACCTTTAGGCATTGCTGAAAAATCAACCTTATCACCATCTATATCCATAAGAATTGCATATCCAGTAGACATTCTTCCTTTGATGAAGTAATCATTTCCAAAGTAACGCACCTTATCAAACTTTCTAAATCCGCAAATCTTGTCTGTAACAATAGGCTGTTCTGAACAAACACCTTTTGTCTTTTGGAAATCACCATCGGAAACGCATTTCTTTTTGTAAAGATTACTCTTTACATTAAACGCATTTCCTTGTGTTGCGATAGTACAGGCATCATAATAATGTTCTTTGTTTACACCTAAATGCAAACGATTAGCCTTTGTCACATATCCAAAAGTTTCAATAGCATTTGGATATAATCTGAAAAGCTGCTTACGGATAGAATTCATCTGTGTAGCATATTTAAGATTGCCCTTAACTTTACCACTTAATTTAGGGTTAATCTTTCCACTATGTAAATCTTTATGACAGGTGTGGCATAAAGTGATTAAATTACTTTCTTCATCAGAGCCACCTTGACTACGAAATACAATATGATGGACTTCTAATTTGCTATCCTTATGTTTGCCTTTGCAACATTGGCATGTATAGCTATCCCGATTAAGAACCATTGCTTTGGTGTTCTCAAACCCATAATTAGTACCTTTTTGGTAACCCCAGTGTTTAACTTTAGGATTGGCAAGACTTGGATTTTTCATAAAGTGAGTATCAAACTGACCTGTTTCAAATACCATTTCTGTAATTGGTAAAATAGATTTAATATATTCTATTTCCTTTACATGACTATGAAGTTTGCTTTGCATTGTAGGACTAAATCTATCGTTCTTAATAGAATTAGCACGATTTAACCATCTTGCTTTTCTATAACGGATTTTACGATTTCGTCTGTTTCTGCGATACTTTACTCTTTGTGTCATTTTGTCAGTAATGTCGTTTCTTACAATAACTTCCGACATATAGACAATATCTCCATTGTCTTTACTTACAGCAGTGCCAATAGTTCCGCTTCCAGTATCTACACCAAGAGTTAAGTCCTGAGTGTAGTTTGGTGCTTCGTAAGTCAATTTAATTGTAAATGGCTCACGCTTCTTAACTTTTGCTTTGCCTTGCTTAAGTAATAATCTTGCAATTGGATTACTACAGGGCATTAGTGGTTTACCATCTTGTGAAATCACATAAACCATAAATAAGTTCCTCCTTATAAATACTCTATCGAATAGTAGGTGTTGCGTACTTCGTTGTACTGTTACCACATAACTTTTCCGACCTCAACTCGACAATGATATAAAGGCTTTTGCGTACATATCACAAGGCTGTTCTTACTCTGACCTAACTTAAATATGTACGATAGAGCAACGGTCTGTTGCGTCAACCGTAGGTATCATAACCTAAATATCGTAGTATCCATTTCTGAATACTTAGTCTGGTGAACCATTTAACAGAAGCCACAGACCGTAAAGGTCTGTGGTAGTTCACACTCATTCAGCACATAGTATGTTTTTTCTTTTGTTGCGTTATTGAGCACACATACTTTTTCACAGGTGCCCTGAAACATGCCTTTTACACGTTCCATGATTTTTGTTTTATCATGGATCTCATAACCACAACGGTTCTTGCAACGTTTGCCATTTGAATCCAGAGGAATCAAATCATACCCGGACCATGTGAAATCGTCCAGATTTTTTTCAACGAATCTGTTTAAAATAATTACAAAATCCGCCTCAAGGGCAGCCATTTGGTGCATTGCTTCGTCCGTTTCGAGCAGTGTTTTGAATGTTCCAAGTGAAATCACTTTACTTTCTCCGTCAACGCAACCTGTAATCGCCACATCTAGGTGTATTCCTTCGTTTCCTCCCCAATCCAATTTGAATAAAGAATCAAATTCATATGAATTAATCATATTTTCATTCAGACTGTCAGATAAGGCATAATCCAATATATCTGGCAACTTGTTTGATTCTTTAAGAATTCTTACGATTTCATTGAACAATTCTTTATTTGTAAATGGTTTCTTTCTCATATTATTCCAATCTACGCCCCAGCGGGCGTATCCTGTTGACCATTACAGGTACAGGGCAGCCCGTAGGCAAGATTTATAGATTAATCCTATTAACTGTGATATTCCACTTTTACAAGCCACCGCACAGTCGATTTGGCTTTACTTTTTTTCTGTAAAAGCCGTTCTTCTTTACCGATATCCAAGGCTAATTTATAGATTTTATCTTCTACAGACTTTATGGACGCTAATTTTGATTCAGGTCTAAGATCCGCTTTACATAAAGGACAGTAATTGGATTTCATGTAACGTAAACTCAGTTTTGAACCACATTTTTTGCATCCAACATACTGTGACTTTGCATTCGCAAAATGGAATCCGTTTAACTCATCTAAACGTGCCTTGGCTTTTTCAAGCCTATTTCTCATATCCCTTATCTTTTTTGAAGAGAGCTCCGGATATGTTAGATATTTTACGGCAAGCTGATCATACCATCCACTATCATGTTGAGTGATAAATTCCTCTGCTTCTTCATAATTGTCGCAGATATGATCATACCATTGGATATCTTTATCTAATCCGCTTGCACCCTCTTCTTTCCCGGCACATGCAGCGGCATTATCCCATTCTTGCTGAACAGATTTTTTATTAACGTTTTCTGGATATGTCACCTTATGAATGTTATGCATATTATTCCAATCTACGCCCCAGTGGGCGCATCCTGTTGACCACTGTCGGTTCAGGGCAGCCCGTAGGCGTATTGAAGTAAATTTTTTTAAAAATCCATGATTTTCCTGTTTTCATATCTGCTCATATCTTCACCTTTTGCTTTTCCTATGTACTTGCAATCGACTCCATACGAACATCCGTGAATCAAGGAATCACACTTATCAGCCTCTTTTGTTCCGTAATATTTACACCTGGAGCAAAAGCTTTTGATATTTTCATCTATCTCCTTGTTAAAATCAAGAAGTGATTTCATAAAATTCTCGTATTCCAAAGCATCTTTTTCGGATAGCTCTTTATTTGCCACGGCTGGATCTTCCAGTGTGACAATTCCTAATTTTTTTCTTATTTCTGCTCTTGTTGCCACATTACTACCTCCAAATTAGAACTATGACGGATTTCCAATAATACGCCGTACTTCCTCCTCAGCAAATGCTTTAAATAATTTGAGCATATAGCCGCCTGGTATATCTCTCCAGTTCTGATTACGGCCAATATACATCCGATATTGCCTAAGTACCATATCATACTCAACAACAATATCCTGATTCTCATTATGCAGTGATCCAGACCCATCTTCGCACTGCATCCACATGTAATGTGGAATCGTCTCTGCAGGAATATTTTCATCTTCGTATATCATATACATTTCTCCTTCATTTCTATTTATTATTATTTCATGCTTAAATAGCACATAATTCCACAATCCGGAAATATTTCAGTATTCATATCTCCACGATCAGGATCAAGTTCATCCAGATATACCGGACCGTTTTTGTCTTTTAGCATGGAATGCCCGACTAACCTTTCCAACTTCGCCCGACTTTCGAATATCTCTGGGAAATCTTTTCGAATCCGGTTCCAATATCCCATACCGCCCTTGATACATCCAATGCAGTTGTTATTTGGATATCCAAGGTCATACATCAAAGGTCGGGCAAAATCAAAAGTCCGCTCGAACAATCCATGTACCTCTTCTTTCGAAAGGTTCTTTGCAATGAGTGGAAATTCGTGGTTGGCTTGCGGATTCGCTTCAACCGTTCTTTCGGCTCTTCCTTTTTCAGCAAGATCAAATCCCCAAACATAGGTTAATTCACAATCCGTATGCTGCGCTTCCCACTCTTTTCGCACTCTTTTTTTTAGCCAGTTTGTACAAGGCGCGAATCCATTTACCGAATTTCTAAACCCACCAAATGTTCTTACGCAATCCTCTACGCATCTATACTGGCTTGATTTCAGTACCTGAATTTTCTTTCCGATTGCTTTCTCACAATCTTTAATAAATCTGATACTGTCCTCTTGTTGGTCTGCTATATCAATGTAGATCCATTCATCTACATCTCCAGCTAAATATCCGGCCATAAAACTTGATATACCGGCACTTACCCAACATATTTTTAATTTTTTCATGACAACCACTTAACAGAAATAATCCTGTGTCCGTGGATAAAGGAATCTGGCTTACCACTCTGATTTCTTGCAGTCTCGTCGAATAATTACAAACCCACTACTCAATCAAACGCATTGTTCATCCTTTTTGTTCTCGCTATTAATCACACCGTTAGCGGTCAACCTTGGTCTACCAAGGCTTCTGTCATTACTCCTTTCTTTGAACTAAATCAGTTTTTTTATTAACCATCTTCGGATTTAATATTGATTCCAAAGCATTAACAAACGGTAACACTTCATTGCTGCTTAAAATTCTTGAGAATCCAAAATCAACCGTATGGATTTCCTCGTCATAGCCGATGAAATCCATTAAATGATCTGGCAGCAAATTTTTTAATTTGTCAAGATTTTCAGAAAATACATCCCCCGTACATTCTGCAGATATTTCGAACTCATCTCCGAAATAATCCATAATCTCAATTCCATAAAAGTTCTCGTCACAATCCGGACATACAAACGCATATGCCGGAATATCCGTTGTCAATAGCTGTTTGCCACATTTAGGGCAAACAGCATTCGTCTGATACGTTTTCATGCATCCACACTTTCTACGATCCATACATAATCGCCATCCCTGAGTAAATCACTAAAATTACTTATTTCATCTTCAGAAATAAGTAAGATATCGTGATCATTTTCACTCGCTACTCCGTTTCTTTCATAACATTTCACAAACGAAAGGAATCTTTGATATGCATTATCATATTTCCTATCATCTGTATTTATAAGGTTTCCAGTACTATCCTTTTCCCAGACATACCGCAAATTGTCATACCCGTTACAATGAGTAATTGCTTCATAAACATTGCCGTTTACGATCAATTCACTTCTATCCAGCATACATTCATTTATATCATCAGCTATCTGAATAGAATACTGTTCTGCTTCTTCCATCCAACCGATAAAATAAAAATCACCATTTTTGATGCGGATGGCAACCACTTTATCCATATCTGGTTTCATTTCAATAAATTTTTTGTCACTTAATCTCTTCATAATTCATCCTTTCGAATTTGGATTATTCCATAGATATTTCCAATATTTGATCGATTAAATCGTCAATATTAGTCCAATAATCTAAATTGCAGTCATAATCGCCATCTAATACATAACGTTCGGCAACTGCATATTTGATTGAGCCGTTCGGATCAACGATACCTCTTTCTTTCATCCTGTCCGCAGCATCATTTGCAACATATCTGCACTTGACTTGACGGTATATCTCGTCTTCTTTTTGCGCGAACACATTTACAATTTTAATCATGATGTCTTCAGCATTTCCACTCTCGCTTTCGCCGCCTCCGGATAAACAATACTGTCCACCAGGTGCTTTTGACAGTGTATACACTGTTTTTCCAACAGTGAACTGTTTTATACTTTCCTGTATAGAGTTATTTCCCAAAACAGTTATTTCCCTTTTAAAAAAACTCGCCATCCCTTCTGACTCTGCCTGGATTGCAGCCTCTTCAGTTTCTTCATCTGTTGCATTAATTGGGACGGTTACATTAACTCGTCCATATTCCTTTGCAACGATATTTACTTCTTTATTTTTTTTTAATTTGTCCATGTTCTCTTTCCTTTCTATTAATTCGGATTATCGTAGGAATAACCCTTTCTTTTGACGTACTGATCAAGTTTTTCAAGCATGTCATGTTCAAGCTGATATCTCCATCCACTGTCATTCCAGTTGACAGACGTCTCACAGATATAATCATCTGATTCCCAATCATCATCCTTATCCCCGTGTTTGATACAGCAGAAATAATTTAATACTGGACGATGATTTTCCGAATCCGACATCCTTGCCACCTGATTTTCTGCGAATATGTTCAACTCAATGTCAACATATCCGATTTCAAGTACTGCAGCACCTCTTTCTGGGTCTCCATTTTCGCAAAAACTATTTAACCAGTCTGCTTTTAGTTCAGCTAACAAATATTCCGGAATATTAACAGAAAATTTGTAGTCACTCCTTTGTTTTGCTTCTTCATAATTCATTTTCATTCCTCCATTTTTATGTATTTATTTAATATGTAATCGCTGCTGATTCAGCGTTATTTAGATTGAAGAATCTATATAAATCCCAAAAAGGGCATAAAAAAAGACCGCTCTGAAAGCGATCACACTATAAAAAGCCATGTAATAATACTATACAAGGCTTTAACGATTTATTTTTTTAATTTATTGACATATTTATTTTATCATAAACACAAAAAATTTGCAATATTGCAATGCTGGCTATTCGAATTTTACTGTGGGATATTTTAAAATTCCACATTTTGCAGAATGTTACGAATTTGTGGGATTAGTATTCTCTTCCTTGTCTTTAAAATCATTTATTATTGCAACCACTTCTTCTGTGGTTAATTCTTCCCTATCTGTTAATACACTAGATAAATGCTCAACTAATTTTATATTTGAACTAAGCAGTTCCTTGCTTTCTTGGTAAAAAGCTTTTGATATATCTATAAGTTGAGATTCCAATTCCTTATCTAATAGTGTTTTGCTCATCTCTGAATTAATCATAGTAATATAACCTTTAATCAATTCCGTTGCACTTTTAAAATCTGAATTATCTCCAAGAAAACTACCCATATGATAATACCCAAATATTAATTCTTCTGCTATTGCCCCTGCGTATTTAACAAGTATCATGCTTTTCACATCTTCTACATTCCCAAATGTATCATATCCTGTTGCCACATTTGGTTTGCAAAGAGAAGCTGTCACAACGATTGTATCTGCGTTTCTTAAATAAGCCATTACTGCATGACCCGCTTCATGAACAGTAACCACCCTTCTTGTATATTCATGTGTTTTTTCTTTATTGCTTATTATAGCTTTTCCAAATGGCTTTATAACATCACTAGCGGTAGTGGAAGAATGTTCAACGCTCCACATTTTTGCACTAAGCAAATTCAATACTCCTGCCACTGCCAATAATAATGCATGTATTGAACCCACTACACATTTGATATTATCTTTTGTAAATTCCAACTCATTATCATAAAAGAAAAATAATAATAAAGATATGCCACAAGCTAAAATAAAACATTTAATTACGGCTATAAAAATAGCATATATTTTCGATGCCAAATCAGAGTTTCTATTCATTTGTTTTTCCTCTTTTCATTCTTAAATATTACAGCATTCCTTTTTCTAATATCTCTTGTAATTGTGGGATTGATACTTCATAATTTTATACCTTGATTTTATTTTGTCTTTCTAAAATATTGGATTTTAGGGCGTTTTAGAGTGATAAATCGACTACCACTTGCCATCGCTTCACATAGCTTTTCGTTTTTATCTACCCAATTATGATTTACAATAACTACACCTACCCAGTTAAATCTTTTCAATGAGGCTGAACTGGAACACTACTCTCATAGGCAAGCCTGTGGGTTTTTCGCCACTAATTTAGAACAGAATGGATTTTGCATAAAACAGCAGGCAGCCCATTGACCTTAGAAAATGGACCACCTACTATTTCCCGGAGTTAACTATGCTTCATACTTTATTATGCTGCGACAAATTTTCCACCTAAAAATGCTAATTCATATCCTAAAAGGGTAATCCGCCGCGCACCACACCCATTGATAATTGCTTCTTTCAGAGTCGCTTTCTCTCCAAAAATTGAAACATTCTTTTTACCTCTGGAAACAGCAACATATGGAATGTTCATATATATCATACCAACATGATAAGAAGAATAACAAGCTACAACAGCTTTAGCTTCAGATCCCTGTGACTTGTGTATGCTCATTGCATAAGCTAAAGTAAGATATTGAATATTGTCTTTGTCATAAGAAAGTTCTCTGCCATTCATGGACACGATTATGGCATACTCTTCATCGTCCCATATAATATCTGTAATGACTCCCAAATCTCCATTCGATGCCAATTCTGTGTTTCGCTTTTGATGCATTACAATATCTCCAATACGAAAATCAAGTGATCCTGCAAGAACATGTTTTTCATTTTCCTTTAACGGGTTGATCAAATCCTGCAGGCATTTGTTCATGTCATTAACACCTGCTACATGCTCAATATATGGACAGAGGCAAAAAACATTTCCTAATCCGTATTTATCTACATCTTTTACATATTGAACTGCCATGGCATTTTTTATATCTTCCATCCTGGAACATTCAATAAAATGAAAATCTTTTCCTTCTCTGATGTCCGTATTTCCTTCTTTTATTTTCTTCGCATTTATACATATTTCAGCATCTTCATCCTGCCTGTATATTTTCTGCAGCCGTATTACCGGAATTACATCACTTTCAATGATATCCCTTAACACCGCCCCCGGTCCGACACTCGGTAACTGATCAATATCACCTACAATAACAACCGTACATCCGTTTCCTATTGCATCAAAAAGAGCATGTGCAACATTTACATCTATCATTGATGATTCATCAATCAATACCAGTGAATCTGATATTTCTATTTTATCCTCTGGCATAGGATCTTCGTCATATATGTGCAGATAAGAATGGACCGTATATGCCTCTTCGCCGGTTGCCTCTGTTATTTTTCTTGCTGCTCTTCCCGTCGGAGCTAAAAAAATCCTACCATTTTTCGGGAAAAGGCTTTTATAGCATTCATTGATAAACCTGGTATCAATCGTTTTTCCTGTTCCCGGACTGCCCGTTATCACAACAATATTATTTAATAACGCTTCGACTACTGCGGTTTTCTGTATATCATCCAAAGTAATACCATAATGAATTTCTAAGGCTTTTAGATGCTTTAGCACTATTACTTCATCAATGGAAGTTTTCTTTGCTTCGTCTCTGATCCGGATTATATTTTCTGCTATATCATATTCTCTTTGAAATGCATGCTGCGAAAAAATGTACTGTTTTCCTTCCATCCGGCGTACCCGAAGCTTATGTGCCTTAATTAAAGAACATGTTTCCTCATTAATTGTATTTTTTGATACATCCGATCCAATTATGGAATATACTTCATTACCAAAATGCTGCAACTCCATAGCTGTACTTCCACGGATCTCTCCATCATATTCATTCTTTTTTAATACATACATCATACATGCTTCTGTTCTGGCAAAGGAATTCATATCAAATTTCAAATCCTTTGCTACACGGTCGGCATCAAGAAATGTTAACCCGCGAACCTGGCAAAGGATATAAGGATTTTCCTTTACTTTTTCCAAAGCAGAACTTCCAAATACCTTATAAAGTTTCGTAGACAGCTTCGGTGAAATTCCATATTTCAACAGAAACGAAACAATTTGTCTTGCTCCCTTATTTTCAATGTAAGATGATTTTATTTTTTCAAGTTTTTTCTTACTGATACCCTTAATTGAGAGCAGCTTATCCGGATCTTTTTCAATAACCTCCAATGTCTGATCACCGAACTTTTCATATATAGCCTCCGCCTTTTGTGAACCGATTCCTTTTATTACGCCGCTTGATAAGTATGCAACAATGCCGTCCTTCGTATCTGCAACACATTCGTCAAAACTTTCAACCTCAAATTGATAGCCGTATTTTTTGTCTTTTATATATTTACCCGAAAAAGCATATAAGACTCTGTCATTGTCTGGCAGCATAAATCCTCTGCAAGTTACACGCTCCTTATTTTTCCCCTCATATACTCTTACTGAAAAACCATTTTCCTGTTCCGGACAACGGTCAAATTTGTATCTTCCATATACAATATCTGCTTTCAAATCCGATGGAATATAACCGTGTCCGAATTCGTTTATAGCTACTGGTGCACTATTAAGAAATTTATTTGCCGCCTCATACTCATTATCCGGAAAACTCTTATAGACAGCGGATTTTCCCCATACAAGGTCTTTGCAACTTACCCAGTCAGCATATATCTTATTCACTTCACTATTTTCTACTGATTTTACCGCATATATCATAAAAATTACCTCTATGAACCTATTCTGAAAAATCCGGTTCATATTCCTTAATATCTCCCTGCCATATCTTCGGTGTACCATCTGCATTGGGCATGACTGTAACACCAACACCATTTTGATGGTCTATGCAAAGAAACATGACACCTGTATCTTTATCTACCCATATGTCATAGTCTCTATGATGTTCTACCCTCACCATCATTTCATCTTGTCCGCCGCTGACATTCGAAGTATTACTACAACCTATAATAAAAAAACAGATGTTATGGTGGCTAAAATGGATAAAAAAATTTCTTTTTCATTACTTGTTTAATTCATCCTCCTTTTCATGTTTCTGTATAATTCACACTTACAATTTGGGCATGGTTTCCGTTTATGAATATCAATTTTTGAACCACATTTAGGGCACCAAAAACTTCTCGTAAATTTTCTCTCTTCAATTATGCCCTTAAAATCTCTAATATTCTTCTGCGCTTTCAAAGTACCGTATATGTAATATCCTATAAGGCAAAGGGATAATACTTCTGAACCCATTTTTAGCATTGCAAAACATAGTATGTCTGTTGATATAGCCATTTTTTTCATCTCCTTTTAAACGCGTTATTTTTACATCAGCTTATGCAAGCGGCAGATTATATTCTTTACTAACATCTGCTTCCATTTTTTCTGCATCGCCACAATAAAAACGAGTAACCATCAGGCTATATGACATTTTCACATATTCCTGCCGGCACACAATCGGTGTATAAAAGCAGTATCTTCCTTTTTTTTCAAAACTCACAAATCCTTTTTCCCGTAAACGAGCTAAAAAAGTAGAAACTGTCTGTGGCTTCCAGTCCTTTCCATATTTTTCATAAGATTTTTTACGAATCTCTTCTAATGACATTAACTCATCATTGTTCCAAATAACGGACATAACCATTTCTTCTGCATCAGATAATCTTTTCATTTTTTCTCCTTTGTTTACAAAATTAATGTATTAACTTTTTAGTATATTATACCATTTGAGACCTTTTTTGTAAATAACATACAAACATAGTATAACATATTTTTTTGCTATTATAGAATAAAATTTCAATGAAAAAATGTGAAATTATAAAATTCTTTCTTCATATTTCAGATACCTTATCTGCATATGTTATTTGTCCGTTTGTATGTACAATACGATATTTACATACATTCTTAAATGGACTGGGTTTCTGAATAAATAACATTAAGATTTTTTCAATATCATTTTCTTCATTAATTTGGGAACTATCTTCTTTCAACATAGGCAGCACATCCTTTGTTATGTCCTTTTCTGAATATATGCAGTCAAATCGATATTCTATTTTTTCTGCCCATTTTATCGCATCTTTATCCAGTAATCTTAAGCTGATCCCCTGCATACCTACATAAGATCCTGATAAAAGATCATAAACCACGGTTTCTATATAGTACGGTACATGATTTTTATCACATCCAGTAGAATCCAGGTATAGCTCGTTAATGATCTTTTTCACTAATCCTGCTAATTCTTCGTTATTTGCAGCAACGCAAGGAATATTTAACGTTTCTAAATTAATAAGTTTTCTTTCACCGTTTCTAACTGCAATGTCGTAACTTAAGCTTGACTTATAATACATTTTTTTCTCCTCCTGTTACCCGTAAATTTATCCCAATATATTCCTTTTATAGTGGATTTTACATTTGTTATTTTTCCTCCATGCTGATATAATAGTTTATATTTGTAACCTACAAACAAGTTTATATTCTTATAAGAAATATGTCAACATTTTTATTCTTATTAGAAACTTTTTAATAGAGGAAATAATGGAATTAAACACTGTAGAAATCGGAAAAAGAATAAGACACGGACGCAAGGAACTTGGACTTTCAATATCGGATATGTGTATTAAATGCGGCATAGCATCTAGCGGCTCACTTAGTAAAATTGAAAATGGCGTATGTATGCCTTCACCTGTAACTTATTTTTCTCTAGCTCAGGTATTAGGCTATAGCATGGAATATCTGCTTACGGGAGAAAAAAAATATAAAACAGAAGCAAAAGAATATATTCTTACAAAAACAGAAGAACAATTTATAAATGGTATCCGCCAATTGCCCCAGGAGGAACAATCTGAACTGTATGATATTTTAGAATTAAAACTTCGCAAAGTAAAAGGGGATGCGAAAAAAATGGAAAAATCATCCAATTTACAGGAAGAATCTAAAGAAAATTTGGTATCATAGTTTTTCTGCCATGAATTTTTTCATCCATAAAACGTGACATATCACTTGACACTCCCACGGTTTTAACCATTGGCTTTCTTGCTCATATCGTTTATAATATATTCCAGTGATATCATAATTAAAAACGATATGTGGTTATCATTTTTAATTATGATATTTTACATTTTTAATGATTTAACCCTTGCAGATATTATTGAATGTTTTCCAGCTCCACAATATAATCATATAAATTTGAATTTTCTAGCTTCTCATTTTGATCAGGTAATTCGTCTAACGGAATATCACAAAATGGTACTTTCCTGAATACCAATCCTTTTTTATTGAAATCTGCTAAAATAATATCTTGACCTGATTCGCTGAACGCTGTTAACACACTAATTTCATCTTTGATCATCCGAATTAATAACTTTGTCGAGACAGGTGTGATCATCCAGGAAATCCCTGTAATAACATCGACACATTGACACAAAAAATATTCATTTTTATTATTTCTACACACGAAGATCATTGGCACATTTTCAAATGAGAATAAAATCTTATCGAGATGCAGATCTCCATGCTGCGGAATATTAAAAAAAAACATAACTTTATATCCTCCCATAATAATCTTTGTTTTTCTCTTGTTAATTCGCTTTCCTTTCTTTTAAAATACTGGAATCACTAAGCTGCCAGATATAGGACATGTATATGTCTGGATTGGAACCTTTTCGACAACATCACAAACATCCTCTATGGTACAGTTAAAATTCCACATTAACTCGAAAAATGAAACAAACGTATCGCAATAACAAAATTTAGGTGTTCTCTCATTTCTAATTTGCTCATCCGTTACAATTTCTGGAATTTTACTATTAATTAATTCCCATGGTACTCCATCCTTAAAATAAATACCATAAGCCCCGGAAACAACAGCAACCGTTCCTATTTTCCCAAATAATAATACCTTGTCACCAATCTCTAGGTTTTCAATATTTTTATCGCTTACTATTGCATATCCCATGAATTAGTTTCTCCTTTTCCATTATTCATATAATTTCTTTAAATATTCTCTGTCGATCAGTCCAACGCCGCATTTTTCTGCCAATTCCTTTGCAGCCTTTGAAAAATGACTGTTTGTTACAACGATCGCATCATCGCAGTCATAATAAGACTTTCCTGATGCAACTTCTTGTACGGCTTTTATTCCAACTATATTTTGATAACGTTTCGCCTGTACAGCTGTTTTAACTCCATTTTTTTTGATAATAAGATCAACCCCATAATCATGACCTTTCTCTCCCACGATTTTGCACTTGTATCCATTTTTCTCATATAATGCCTGCAGATATTCTTCAAATTCATGCCCTTCCATACTGTCGATTTTGGATATCGGACTTCTCAAATATCTTTTCTTCCTCATCCTTTTCCAAAATAGCTTCATAACTGGTGGCAGCAAAAAACATAATACCAATGCAGCTATAAATGCATAAATGGCCATCTGTGCATCGTTACTTTTCTTGAAAACATATCCAGCTGCAATCAAGCATAAAATTATTTTCACTCGCATTCATTAACACTCCCTTCTTCTTTTTTGTATAATTGTATGATCCCTTCATACATATTTTCGTTGATCATCCATACCGCATATTTTTTTATGCAGTTGTATAGGTTAGGCATTGCAATAACAAGATCCATATAGCGGTTATTACCTGACTGTGCAGTTCCAATCAGATCACCAAGTCCTCTTTGTTTCAGATCCTCTTTTGCAATTTCAAAACCGTCTGTGGTCCTTTCCATCGTTACCAGTCTCTCATTATATCGATCATCCGATTTTAAAATGCAATAAGATGAATAATTTCCACGTCCCACCCTGCCGCGTAACTGATGCAGCTGCGCAAGACCAAATCTTTCGGCATTGTTGATTACAATTACTGTGGCATTTGGAACATTTACACCTACCTCAATTACTGTAGTTGATACAAGAATCTGTATCTTATTCTCCTTAAATGCGGTAATCGTTTTTTCAGCTTCTGTTTTATCCTGTTTTCCTGTTACCACACCAACCTTTACACCATAAGGCTCAAATCTTTCCCGATATTTAATCTCAGTTTCTTCTACTGACTCCATTTTAACGGTCTCTACAGCTTCATTCTCTTCAATCGCCGGACATACAATATATGCCTGTCTTCCCTGGTTTAGCTGTTTTGCAACAAAATCGAAGATTTTCTCATCTGAACGGTTCACTGCAGTTTGTACAGGTTTTCTCCCGTTTGGTAATGTTTTTATTGTAACCAGCTGTTTTTCTTCTCCGTACAAGATGTCTGCCAATGTTCTAGGAATAGGTGTAGCAGACATGGAAATAATATGTACCCCGGTCTGAGCTTTTTGCTGCAGTGCTTCCCTTTGTTTAACTCCAAAGCGATGCTCTTCATCCGTAATGACAAGCCCAAGTTTTTTATAGCTTGTACTTTTTGAAAAAACACTATGAGTTCCTACGATAAACTGATAATTTCCTTCTGAAATATCATTTTCAACTTTTTTCTTTTCAGATCCTTTCAAATCGCTGCTGAGTAATACTGTCTTGAATCCAAGCCGGTCTCCATAACTACATAATTCTTCATAATGCTGTTTGGCCAGTACGGTTGTTGGAGCCATAAGAACACTCTGATAACCATTTTCTGCCATTAATATCATTGCTAAAAATGCAATCGTCGTTTTTCCACATCCTACATCTCCCTGAACAAGCATATTTACTTTTTGGCCTGCTTTCATCTGCTTCAAAATCTGATTACATGCATTCTCCTGATCATATGTTAGTTTATATGGCAGCATATGCAAGAAATCCTGTGATTTTTGGACGGATGCTACTCTGAACGTTTCTTTTGAATCAAATACATTTTTACTGTTATTCAGCTTAAGCGCAAGCGTAAAATATAACACCTGGTTAAATATAAGCCGGTGCTCCGCCGGTTCCAAAATTTCTTGTACAGATATTTCTTCATCTGAATAAGGATGATGAAGTGTCCATACTGCAGTCTTATAATCCATTAATTTTGTTATATTAAAGACAACATCCGGCAACGGTTCCGTAATCAGTTCAATGCATTTATCAATGGATTTTTTCAGCATATCGTCACTGATATTTTTTATTTTTGTATATATCGGTATTATCTTTCCTTTAAAATTTGATTTTAAATGATACGATGTAGGATTAGTTACATTATATCCATACACAACATGATATTTAACTTTCCCACAGATAACTACTTCCTGTCTGCTAAATTTTTTTACATCATTAAACTGCCATGATTGTCCATACCATTTAACATGCACAACCTCTCCGGAAGACTCTTCTATAACGTCTGCACCAATTACTGTTTTTCCGTTAACTTCTTTTTTTTCATAAGTTTCAAGATAACCGCAAATTGCACAATCTTTTTCCACTGCCTCACTGAGTGGAAGAATTCTTCGATAATCTAAGTACTTCCGTGGAAAATAGCAGGCTAAATCATTCACAGTAAATATATTTTTCTTTTTTAATGCATTTAATGTTCGCGTATTAATAACTCCTGCATCTTCTAATTTCATATTTTTCCCTTTCTGCATATAGTATATTATGGTATATTATACCATAAGTAACCTTTTGTGTAAATCGAAATGCGAACGCAGGTTCTGTTTTTTTGCAAACAAAAAAGACATATGAATTATATCATGTGTCTTTTTTTAGTTAACAAACACCACATGTTACTGTGTTGTAATAAGTTTTTCCAATTCTGTGGTTATAACACCCATAACGTCCTCCAGCCGTACTCTCTGATCTGTCACATCAGTTTGTAGATCTTTTGACGCCTCCTGATTATCTTCTTGCATCTTCTGGTCCACCTTAACATATTTATATCCTGGAACTCTGATTGCACGAGAAGCTCCAATTTTCGCATCTGTTTCCAATTCTCCTTCTTCAAACATTTTGCATAAATAACTTTGCACACTGGATGTGCTCTTTAAATTAGTCATCTCGCATATCTCCCTGACCGTTGGCGCATACCCATGTTCCTTGATATAAAAAATAATTTTTTCTTTGATTAATTCCTTATTTTTGACACTTTTTCCTTTTTGTTCACTCATTTGCGGTCTCCTTCTGCAGATATCATAAAAAGGTAGCATATGGTATATTATACCTTAATAGAACTATATTGTAAATAAAAAAGCTTCTCCTACTTATGATAGAAACGCTTCTCAACTTAATTGTCTTTATATTTTACATCATCCCGCAGCATGCCATTTTTGCCATAAAATGTTATTTCCTGATACTGGCATGTTTTTATAAGATCTACAAAATTTTCTGTGAGATAAGTTCTTTTGATTTCATATATCTTTCCTTCCAAATCACATCTACATCCTAGCCATTTACCGTTATATTTCTCCCTAATCGTATCGCTTGAAATTGTAATGTTCTCATATACCTGGCTGTCTATCGGTGATTTTTTCAGTCCAGCTGCACTATCTGCTATGTACCATTGAAATCGCATATCCCTTTGATCTTCAGTCACACATGCATGAATAGATACATAATAATCACCATTTTCGTCCAATGAAACCAAACGTCTTGAAACCATATTTTCATCAATTTCATCCTCAAAAAATTCATCCTCTGTTTCTTCATACAGAGGATGAATTTTTTCTCTCCCAGCTCTATTCATTATCTCTTCCATTTTCTTTAAATTCGGACAGACATGATATCCTATCATATTCACATCCGGTTTACATAAGCATTTCTTTATTTTCACATCTTCTTCAGACAGATACACTCTATGAGATCCGCAGTAATAATCTTTCTGAAGGCATTTTTTATTTCCTAATCCCATATCTGGATCATCATCTATCGTTTTAAAATTTTTTCCATTGTATTGCACATTACCACCATTCTCCTGTTTCATTATAATGCCACCAGCTCCCATCTTCATACTCTATGCATATCACTACCCCATCCAGAGAGTTATTTTCTTTTGTATCAGTGCTTAACCAAACTTTCTTTGGCTTTCCATGGGCCCAGTTTGAAACATGATCAATATGATTTTTCGAACATTTCTCTGATAGTTTTTCTAATTTATCTCTCAATTTTTTATATTCATCTATTGTTTTTGTGTGTTTGATTACGATTTGCATTTCATTTCCCTTTATCATTTTATTTTTTGCAAAGTATTATTTGGTATACATATACATATTCTTTGGTATAAATTGGTTTAGAAAACAAAATTATTATCTACACCGTCCAAATATTCTTTATCTTTTAATCTATTTAAATCAAGAGATCTATAATAGTAACTTTCTTTTAGTCTTTGCTTATGCCTGTAGAATGTGGCTATTGGCATTTCAATTCTATCTGCTATCTCCTTATCCATCATGGTCTGCATCATGTAGACCACATCAGAATATCTATATAACCCATATTCTCCGTTTTCTTTTTTCAATGCGCATTTCTTTTTTCTACCGGCATTTCTTTTTTGTTTGCGTTCATAGCCATATTGAGAGATTTGCAGTTTCAACACTCCGTTTTCTACATCTAAAAAAAATCCGGCAGCATTCAATGCCTTCTTCATTTTATCATAATTTTTTTTATTTATTTCACCATACGGTTTATTTTCTGATATTTTATATATTAACATGCAATCTGAATATTTTTCCATAAACTTCTTAATCTTCCTTTCAAAATTTTTTTCATTATATCACAATTTTCTTTCCTCATCAATCAAAATTAAAAACGATATTTAACTACCATTTTTAATTTCGATAGTTTTATATCATTTTTAATTTTGATATGTACAACTTAATTAAAAGGACTCCTCCACTCACATATCCATCAGATTCAATTTCATTGCGTAAGATGGCTCTGGGGAAAGGAAAATTTTGCTGCCAGACATTTCCGCATCTGACATGATGATTTATTATACCATAAAACACTATTAATTTCTACAAATATAAAACACATATCCTTTTCCGTTTTATCAAAATTAAAAATGATGTCCTGCTATCATTTTTAATTTTGATATATGTTATAAATTAGTGGCTTTCATCCCACAGGCTTGCCTGTGGGAGTAGTCAGAACAACAAATGAATATAAAAAAGGACCATTGCACAGCAAAATATGCCAATACAATGATCCTCTTTCAACCTTTACTTTTTATATAGTTTCGTCCGCTTTAAAACAGATTTCATCGACGAAGAAAAGATCTACTTCGTCGCCTTTAATATCTTTTAAAATAATGTCTCCTTCCTGGATAAGCATATCAGATCCATTGTTCTTTTCCCTTATATTATCCGTCCAAACATCCGCCTGCTTTTTCATGAGAACCACTTCATTTTCACATTCATTTTCAGTTCCCTGATTTGAGATAAGTGTATATGTAGCAATACCGCCACGATCTTCAATAATATTGCATAGTGCATCAACTTCTTCTTCGCCAGTGTATGCCTCTGGATTAAAATTTTCTGTCATCTCTTTTGGATGCTCCTGAAGTTCTTTTTCCAGAAACTGAAATACATTTTCATATCCGTTGCGTTGCAACAGATGACTTTCCAATGCATCAAATAAATTTTCAATTTTATCATTCTGCCTCACATACCTTGCGATAGACTGGTACTGTTCTTCCGTCAGATTTAAATTTACACAATCTGTCTTAATATCATGCCTCTGAAACCGCCTTAAGCAATATGGCATAACCTCATAAGTTTTATCATCATCGAAATAACTTATGGATTCAACTTCTATCCAGTCCATTTCCTGTCCTGATTCTAAGTCATACACCTGCAAAGCTGTTAATTCCAGTCCCATCAACTCGTTGATTCTTCCATTGGCGTATTCTTCGTTAATCTGGACTCCTTTCCCATATATATCTCCCGGCTCGTACTGGGACTCACCCCAATCCACTGTAAGAATTGTGTCATCAGATCCAAAATATCCAAATTCCAAAAAATCTACTGTTACCTTTTTTTCTGTTTTTAACTTGATTTCTATATTCATGGTTTTTCTCCTTAAATGTTTTTTCCTAATCTATAAATGAATTACAGATTAAGAAAGATTTTTAGTTGTTAAATTTCAATTTTTCAGCATTATTCATTTACTTCACCTCAAAATTATTAAAACATTTTCAACTCAGGCATATGTTTTTGAATAGATTCAAATGCTTTATCCCAATCAATTTTATTGTCATTGTTACTTAAAATGTCTCTTAATACATCTGCTGCACCTTGATCGTTCATACGATTTAGAATCTCTTCTGCAATAATTTTCTTTGTTTCTAATTCTTTCATTTGATTCACCTCAATCTTTTACTTCTTCTTTTGCTTCTTGCATCAATATACCATTTGTGCAAATCTTTATTTAACTGATCAATTTCATTCATCCTTTTATTTTCATCAATTGATGATTTTTCCTTACCATTTTCTGCATATACAAATCGTACTGGTAATTCCATTACTTCACCTCATTCCGTACAATATTCTGTTATAAATTTATTCGTAGACAAAGCAAACGCTGAAACCTCTGGATTTGAATTAAACGCAGCTATTGCTCTTGCTAATCTGACCTGACAAGATTTGGCTTGTACTATTTATATTCTAGCACCATATCATATCCTCTCTTAAAACTCAACATCAATCACATGAATCATTACATATTCTGTCTGTCCAAAATACTCTTCACAGGCATCTGCAATAATACTTTCTGTGTCTCTGTCCGAATCTTCCTCCCGAAGCCTGTCAACAATTTTTTCAAGCTCCGTCTTATTTACTGCGTCGTTTGTTTTCACCTTAATAACCAAGGTTGCATTTTCGCCGTAGCCACCGGCATTAATTTCCGTAAATCTTATATATTTCATTTTCTGTCCTTTCCTCTGTCATACACATAGATACGAACCGGATAATCCTCATTTCCGTATTTTGTATCAAACATTATTTTGTAATGTTCAGACATCAATGGTTTCAGCAGATATCTGTTATTTGAACAACTAGGATACTGTGAAAGAAATTCCCTCATAGAATAATTGCATCCCTTGGGGAAATTAACGGACAACCATTCAACTATGCCGTCTACACCGGCACAATCTAAACGGCTCATGCCTTTATCCGCATACATCCATCGGCCACACCAGCCTCCACTAAAATAGAGTCTGTAATAGCCCAAATAACCGGGAAGATTATGCAGATCATCATGTACATCATCTGCTTCAATGCCAAGAAAACATCTGTTTTCATTGATGTACTGTTTTAAATCCACATTGTCCAATGCCCTTGGGCAACGGAACAATTCCTGATTTTCTTTTCCCTGAAACGTTCCATAAACTATACTACATTTTTCTGTCTGTATTAAACTTTTCATCTTTTTTCTCCTTCATATCATGTATTATGCTGCTATTTTCCATGTTCCCCGTCCTGTATGGGATAGAACACCAGATGCTGCCAATTTTTGCAACGTCTGTCGGATTTTTGCCTCATAGTTTTTGTTATTCTTACATTTACTATGATTTTTTAACGCATTGTAGAGAGTTTCATTTGAAACTTCCTTTCCAAATTCCCTCACTACTGTCATAACAACATCTTTCCATGTTGCATAAAATCACGTTGTTAGACAACGTGTAAATTAGATTGAAAATTTATATAAAACCCAAAAAAGGGCATAAAAAAAGACCGCCCTGAAAGCGATCATATTATAAAAAGCCATGTAAAATTTACATAGCTTTTTCGACTTATTTTTTTAATTTATTGACATGTTTATAATATCATACATACTAATTTTTTGCAACCGTATTCCAAAATTTCGAATAAATTATCCCAGAAAACACATCGTTATAAAGTCCTCCCTAATAAGTGATTAATTACCAAATGTCGCCGTAAAGCCCCTTGCTTTAGCAATGGGGATATAAGGCGACTTCTTTTGCTTAATTAGTTTTCTCAAAGTTATCTAATTTTATGTTGTATTAGATAACTTTAAGGTGTATAATATTTATATGGAATACAAATCTAACAATAATGTGGTTTATTCCTGTAAGTACCATGTGGTCTTTTGTCCAAAGTATCGACGTTCCGTTTTAATAAACGGTGTTGATGTTCGCTTAAAGGAGTTGATACAACAAACATGCGAACAGCTTAATGTCGAAATCATAGAAATGGAAATCATGCCAGACCATGTGCATTTGCTCATGGAAGTAGACCCGCAATTCGGTATTCATAAAGCCGTTAAGCAAATCAAAGGCTATTCATCTCGTGTTTTGAGAGAAGAATTTCCTTGTCTTAAATCAAGACTTCCAAGCCTTTGGACCAACAGTTATTTTGTTTCTACAGTTGGTGGTGCTCCACTTGCTGTAATCAAACAGTACATCGAAAATCAGAAAAACGTTTAGGCGGTGATATAATGCAGCTTTCAGAAACAGTAAAAGTATATCCAACTGAATATCAGAAAACCTTAATCACGCAGACTATGACAGAGTATATAGATACTGTTAATAGCCTTGTTTCTGAGGCTGTAAGTGGTCATTCTATTGCAAAGACTACCACTGCTGATGTAAGTGCCGACCTGCCAAGCGCATTGCTTAATCAGTGTATTCGTGATGCAAAATCCATTGTAAAGAAGCACTACAAATACTGTCGTAAGGCTGTTCTTAAAAACAGAAGCCTCGCAAAGCGTGGCTCTGCTATCAGAACCAAAGCACCTAATCTTCCAATACTGAAAAAACATTGCTGTTATATCAATAATCAAAACTATAAAGTTAAGAATAACTGTATCGAATTTCCAGTAATGATAGACGGTAAATCAAAACGTATTTCTGTTTTCGTAAAGCTCACAGACCGTCAGAAAGCATTATTTTCTGATGCAAAGTTTGGTACTATGCGTATCGTGATTAAGAACCATACACTTGTTGCTCAAATCGTATACGAGGTTGCAGAACCTGAACTCAAGTTGGATGGCAATGTTATGGGTATAGACTTAGGTATCAAATGTCCTGCGGTTAGCTATTGTTCTGAGGGTTCTGTTAAGTTTTATGGTAATGGTCGCAAAAACAAATATATGCGTAGACATTATGCTTATCTTCGTAAAAAGTTACAGACCTCTAAAAAGATAAATGCTGTAAAACGAATCAATGATAAGGAACAACGCATAATGCGTGATATCGACCATAAAATAAGCCACGACATTGTAGAAACAGCAGTAGCTCACAATGTTAAAGTGATTAAGTTAGAGCACCTACAAAACATTCGCTCTACGACAAGAAAAAGTCGTAAAAACAATCATAGTCTGCACACATGGTCATTCTATAGGCTTGCTCAATTTATAGAATATAAGGCAAAGTTAGCAGGCATATCCGTTGAGTATGTAGATTCAGCATACACAAGCCAGAGATGTCCTATCTGCGGAAGTGTTCATCACGCAGATGATAGAAACTATACTTGTGAATGTGGATTCCATATCCATAGAGACCTTTTGGGTGCTATGAATATCTGTAACTCAACTGAGTTTGTTGGTAACAGACAAACTGCGTAGAGAACTATATGTTCTGCTCTACGAGGGCTGATGGCACAGCCCTAACTTGGGGTACGACCTATCAGAAATGAACTGGTCAGCCGATACCTTTCGGCAGCCACCAAGAATCCCCTGCCTTTAGGCATGGGGAGTGTCAATATATTACCCATTTTCTTTACCAACATTTACTACATTTTCCTAACCCCTGACTTATTGCCTGTTCTTCTGTGATTTGTACAGCCTTATCGGGATTCATCCTTCCACAATTATTGATACTATGGTATTTATTTCCTGTTGCTGACTTCCAAACCATTAAAGTACTGGACCCAGTGGTATCCTGATCATTTGATGAGATTGTTCCTTCGTTTGATTCGGATGCAGAATTCATATTTCCCGAATTTTCAGAATTTGAACTTTCAGATGCACCACCAGATTTCGTATTATTTTCAGATTTAACATTTTCATTTTTTGTATATGATTCTGCATTAGAGACATTAATATCAGTATTGCTATCAGAGGTTTCTGTTACCAGGTTGCTGTCACCAGTAGCATAATCAATTTTTACATTCGGTTGCACATTATAGCAATAAACATTAAAAAGTATTCCTTCCCCATTATCTTCCACAGACTCGGCTTCAATCTGTACGCCACTTGCAAGAAGATTGTCTCCCTCAAAAACAGGTGTTACACGGTACATAACGTGGTTGTTTGTTTCTTTTACATAATCTGCTACCATATTTTCAAATGGTAACATTCCATCTACATTTAAGTATCTTGTACCGGTAATCAGATTTTTCGTATTGGCATTTTCGCCAGAAAGCTGGTATCCAATTAAATGACATCTATTATATAAATACTTTCCATCTACCACATCGTATTTTATGGTATGCCATCCCGTAGGTTTAACAGAGCCAATATTTCCTCTTTCTTCTGTCGGCATTAAATCCGTGCCAATGCAGGCATATACTACCCCACATCGTCCTAAGTTATCTAAATCACTATAATACTCATATGACGTCGTAGATAGATCTGTTTCTAAGAACTTAGGTGTATTACCATTTATCTCAACATATGGTTTGCCTGAATATTCTGGAATATCAGATACTGAAATTGTGACTTCTGTTGACGGTTTAGTTTGCGACTCGATCTGCTCTTCTGTCTCAATCTCTGTATCTGTTGATTCTATTACCTTTTCAGTTTCTTCTGCAGCTAATTTTGAAGTTTCAGTTTCCAGCTTTTCTGTTTCTGACGGTTCATTTTTAACAGCTTCTGAGCCTTGTATTATTTCTGATGATTCAGTTGATATTTCAGCAACTATATCCGACTGATTGCTGTCTGTTGGAATCATATAACAGAATATTACAAACAAAGAACCTATAATTACTGGACGTAATATTTTTGATTTAGGCAGCATATTCCAAATTTTTTTTACCGGTTTTACTGGTAATGATACGATCCCCAGCAAACACATAAAAACAGATCCTGCATGGAATCCAAACACAGGCAGGCATAAAATACAAAATATTGCAAAAATCCAATTAAATACTTTCACGTTTCCATTCCTCCATTGTAATTTTTTCATGTGAATTTCCTTCAAATTCGTCGACATATGTTAATTTCCATTCATTTTCAACTAATGGAATATCGAAATACATATCTGCCGGATAAATTCTGTTCCATTTAAAGAGAATAATCTCCTTTATTCTTTCTTTGTATTTTTCCAACGAAAGATTTTCCACAAAACAAAAATCTTCTTCACATGCCTTATCTAAAAAATTCTCATCTACGGCAATATTGCCCGTCAAAGGAAACTCAAATTGTTTTGCTGTATAATTGTTAATCCATATCTTTCTCCCATTTACCATATTTAAAAGGTATTTTCTCAATATTTTGTCCTGACTTTGGCGACGATTATTGAACATCATCCCCCTATTATCATCTACTGCCACACATACAATCATTGTTTCACTTCCTTATATAAATATGATAACACAATCTACAACCGAAGTAAATGCAAGAAGTGGACTGCCACACTAATTACTTAGGTGAACAGTCCACTTCTTAAAAATCTTTTTTTTCGAATAGAAGTGTTTCTGTTATATTGATAAAGCACTCCCATTGTTGATATTTAAGCTATTTTCTATTTTACAAAATACTTCTTTTTTATAAATGCAGAACTCTTTCTTTTATTTCCTGTGTACGTCCCTGGTTCCAGAATTGACTGCCAATATAGCCGCATGTCCTTCTGGCCACACTCATTCTGTTCTGATCTCTGTTGCCACAATTTGGACATTTCCAAACGAGTTTGCCATGTTTATCTTCTACAATTTGAATTTCTCCATCAAATCCACATACTTCGCAGTAATCGCTTTTCGTATTTAATTCTGCATACATGATTGTTTCATATATGTACTGAATTAAAGTAACAACTGCCGGTATGTTATTCTGCATATTCGGAACTTCAACATAACTAATTGCTCCGCCGGGTGATAGTTTTTGAAATTCAGACTCAAATTTCAGCTTATCAAAAGCATTTATTTTTTCTGTGACGTGAACATGATAGCTGTTTGTAATATAGTTTTTATCACTTACTCCTGGAATTATGCCAAATCTGCGCTGTAATGCTTTAGCAAATTTATAAGTGGTCGATTCCAACGGGGTCCCATATAAACTATAATCTATGTTCTCTGCCTTTTTCCACTCTTCGCACTTGTCATTCATATGCTGCATGATCTCTTTTGCAAAACCTATAGCCTCCGGATCTGTATGGCTCTTGTGTAACATCCGGAATACACATTCATGAAGGCCCGCATATCCAAGTGACAACGTGGAATAACCATCGTATAACAACTTATCAATGGGTTCTTTTTTGTCCAGTCTTGCCAAAGCACCATACTGCCATAAGATTGGAGCAGCATCCGATGGTGTGCCAAGTAGCCTTAAGTGTCTGACACGTAAACCTTTATGACATAATTCAAGTCTTTCGTCAAACACTTTCCAAAATCCATCCATATCGCCTGCGGCGGTACATGCAACATCCGGAAGATTAATCGTGACAACACCCTGATTAAATCTGCCCCAATATTTATGCATATCTTCCTTATAATTTAATGCATTAGCAATATTGCCTTTTGTTTTAGTAAATCTGTCTGGCGTTAAAAATGACCGGCAGCCCATGCAGCCATATACGTCTCCTTCTTTGATTTCCTTCATTTTCTTTTCAGAAATATAATCTGGAACCATTCTTTTTGCTGTGCATTCCGCAGCAAGCTTTGTCAGCCAAAAGTACTCGCTGTTTTCATGCACATTATCCTCGGATAGAACATACAATAATTTAGGGAAAGCCGGTGTAATCCATTTTCCATGCTCATTCTGTACACCCTTGATTCGCTGCTTCAGAATTTCTGCAATAAATCTTACCATATCATCCCTCTGCTGTCCTTCCGGCACTTCATTGATATACATATAAAGGGATACAAACGGCGCCTGTCCATTTGTTGTCATTAACGTGATCAGCTGATACTGGATCAGTTGTACTCCTGCAGCGATTTCTACGTCCAGCCGACTCTCCACCGTCCGCATGATCTGCTCTTTTGTTGCATGCATATCATTTGCCTTATATTCCGCTATGACCTGTTTTTCAATTTTCTTTCTTGACACATCAATAAATGGCACTAGATGTGCAATAGAAATTGTCTGTCCGCCGTACTGTACACTTGCAATCTGTGCAATCGCCTGTGTTGCAATGTTACAGGCTGTTGCAAAACTTTTTGATTTGCTGATGTATGTTCCACTGATAACGGTTCCATTCTGAAGCATATCTTCTAAATTGACCAGACAACAATTGTGCATATGCTGCGCGAAATAATCGGCATCATGAAAATGAATAATTCCTTCCTCATGCGCATTCCATACATCTTCCGGTACTAACACACGCTTGCATAAGTCTTTGCTTACTTCTCCGGCCATATAGTCACGCTGTACGCTGTTTACAACAGGATTTTTATTTGAATTTTCCTGTTTCACCAGCTCATTGTTACATTCCAACAACGACAAAATGCTTTCGTCAGTCGTGTTTTGTTTCCGTGATAATGCACGCTTGAAACGGTACTTAATATAATTACGGGCAACCTCGTACCCATCTTCTGCCATAATTTCATCTTCTACCATATCTGATATTTCTTCTACCGAAACTGCTCTTTTCAAACCATGTGTTTTTTTCTGCACTTTTTCTGCAATGGACATGATCTGATGATATGTAAGCTGTTTTTCTTCTGATACAGATAAGTTTGCTGCTTCTACAGCATTGGTGATTTTTTCAATGTTAAATTCATTCTGTTCTCCATTTCTTTTTATAATATACATAGTTTACCCTCCCAAGAAAAAAAGGAAACCACGAAAAACTTCATGGTTTCCTTTGATTTACTGATTGATTTTCTTATGTAATAATACTACCACTATTACTTTAGAAAATCAATAAATGATCGGTTTAATTATTTTTGCACCGGTGTTAAGCAGTCCCATTTCATATAGAAATTGAGATGGTGTTTGTTTTTTCTTTCCATTGGAACCGGAATAGAAAATTTTACAAACATCTTTTGCCCTTGTTACGGCAACATAGAAGAGTCGTCTTTCTTCTTCTATATCATCCGACTTTTTATAAGGACAATTACCATCATCGGCATTTAAGATGTATACTCTGCTCCATTCCAGTCCTTTTGCAGAATGGAATGTAGATAAACAGACGCCATCTTTCCTTTTGTCTCTCTTCTTTTGCTGCAGCGATTCAGAATAGAACTTGGCATATGCCTGCCATTCTTCCATCGAACCTTGTTCTTTAGCTTCTTCAAGCAGTAAATTCAATGTCTGCATACAGATTTCCAGGTCACGTCCGGTAAATTCACAAAATTTACCGATAAACGTCATATACCCCATGCTTAACAAGCTTTGAACGAATCCGTATGGTACTGTTTGTTCTTTCAACATATCAATATCATATAGCAACTCATTGATTTTTGACATTGCATGCACGGATTTATCTCCTAATTTTTTACAGGCTTCAAATAAGTCTGCCTTACTAAAACTGCAATTTTTAAACGGTTCCGCTTTTAAGAATCTTGACGGTCTGTTCAAGATTCTCTGCAGATCCCCTTTTCTTTCGTTTCCACATGAGAGACGGTAATATGCCATAATGTCTTGAAATATGAAGTCTTCATGGTAATCTTTTATTGCCTCCGTCGTATAGAACGGAACCTTCAGTTTTAACAGTTTTCCTGCCAAAAGCTGGTTTTCCATATTCGTCCGGTACAATACCGCCATATCAGTGTATTTAACTCCCTGTTTTCGAAGAGAATTCATATCTTTTAAAATACAATCTACTTCCTGTATCTGCCCATTGCACGCAATGGCAGATACAGCCCCCTGCTCTTCCCGGAAACCATGAAAATTTTTTTCAAACCTGTTTTTATTGATACGAATCAGATTTCCAGCATATTTAATAACTTCTGTACCGGATCTGTAATTCGTATCCATATAGATTGTCCGACATTTAGGGAATGTTTTTGGAAAATCAAGCATGATCGAACTGTCCGCAGATCGGAACTTGTAGATCGACTGATCGTCGTCTCCCACAACAAATAAGTTTCCATCCGGACCAGCAAGCATATAAAAAATATCTGCCTGGATACTGTTTGTATCCTGAAACTCATCAATCATTATATGTGTAAACTGATTTTTCCAGTATTGAAGAGTTTCCTTATCTTCCATGAAGCATTTCTGACAAATGACAAGCATATCATCAAAATCGATCTTATTCTTCTCTTTTTTAAACTCATCATATGCCTGATATGTTGCACGGAAAATATCTTTTTCACTGTGTTCTGGCTGATATTTTCTATAATCCATGCCTTTATTCCGGACATAACCAATTTCAGCTATCATATTTTTTATGTATTCCTGCAAGTCAGTACTACTGACTTTTTTGCATAAAAAATTAAACATGAACTCCCACTGTTCGTTTGCCCGCAGGATGTCTTCTTTTGTATAGTTATATGCCTTGGCAAGCACCCGGAAACAAATGGAATGTATAGTTCCAAAAAAAGCTTGTGTAGGACCATACTCTTTCTCGTAGCGTTTCTGCATCTGATCAGCAGCCTCTTTGGTAAATGTTATGATCAGAATATTGCTTGGATTAACACCTGATTCAATCAACTGGTGCACCCTTGCAACAATCACTGTTGTCTTTCCACTTCCTGGACAAGATACGACAAGCATCTGTCCATTTTTAAAATTTACAGCTTCCTGCTGTTTTGTATTTAGCATATTTTTTCTCTCTCTTTCCGTAGAACCTCTCCCATAAACTGAACACTTCTTTTGTTTTGCTGTATTCCTTTGATTGTCAGCATTTTATCGTTTCTATACTTTTCTGGGATATACTGGTAACACCCGTAATCAATCATAATTTCAATGATTTCAGGATCGTCCCCAATATTTTTCATGGGAATTAACGAAAATAAACTTGTTATATATTGAACATTCTGATAATGAAATCGGTCAATAAAATTTGTTACATTTTCCTTTGTGATAAGGCTGCCGCTTATTTGATCAGTCTTATCTCCCCATTTATTTTCTTTGATCAGCTCCGCAATTATATGCAGATTCCAAACATCGCGATCTACAACTGCCTGTAAAAAGTTTGTATCAAAAAATGTCAAAGAATTATTACATTTACTCAAGTCATTTATAATATTCCGGAACAAATCCTCTAATTCCATGTAATTTTGGTACGTTTTTTTTATTTTTATTGCTGTCATCCAAAACTGCGTATCATTTCCAACTGATGGATATTGTATCAACAGTCCTCTTGCATCATTATGTAATAAACTGCCTTCTTTGAGCTCCATCAAAAAATCATTTTTGGCACAACTTTCATTATAATCTTTCTCAATTATGCCGTTTATATCTATATGCCCGGATATCTCATATCCGCACATACATTTTCTCTCAAAAGTTCCATCTTCGTGGATGCTAAACATATCTTTCTCTTTAGTATAATTACGTCCGCAAAACGGACATTTTTGATATTTTTTTTGTATTTGCAATAATAATTCTACTTCCATTATTTTATACGCAGGGAAATTCATAATTTTCATTATAAATTCCCTGCATTCTCCTTTCTATAATAATCCTATAAGTTGAAGTCCTCTTTTACGACCTCAATTTTCTTTATTCTTTCCCATTTTACGAATTTGAAGCTCACCTTATCTTCTCCATCTTCTGTTGGAATCAAAATTCGGTCATTCACAGCCATGATTACAGGCTTATTTCCAGCAATGCTTAAAAACTGTTGCTGCAAACCAATCGGAGCAACAATCGCAACAATATCACTTTGCTCTATCTCTTCCTTCAGTTCATATGCAGAACCAATGGTTCTGTTTATCTGATTGATTTCACATGCACCGAGAGCTTTTTTCTGATCCGTCGTCATTTCGTGCCGGCTGAACCATAGGACCTTGACTTTCCAATCATCCGGAACTTTCCAACACGGCTGTCCAGGTTTGTATGATTCGTTATTTTCTTTGATCTCCACAAGCCTTGTTGCATCTCCATCCAAGTGTTCCTTAATAAAGAAACTTTTTGCAAGTTCTATATTGCTTGCTTCTACCAGATTAGCGTGTGAAATTCCATTATTTAAAAAATTTATTTTATATAACATGTGTTTTCCCTCCATATTTGTTTTAACCCATGCAGAATGGAAATACAGAATCCCATTCCCATTGAAAGTTTTTACATTTTTCTGATATTACCTTTTCTATCCCATCACAAATATAATTCCATCTGTAATGACAACCTGGATACTGCTTCTTAACATATTCTATATTTTCAAAAGCCCATGTAAGAAGCATTAACGCATCTTCTCTTGTTGCAGCCTGAATATTTGCACACAATGCATGTGCTTTTTCCTGTTCAAACCACTTTTTTATTATTTTTTTTTGGATCACTTGAATTGAAACGATACACTTCCTCTTCAAATGGTCCTGCTACTGTTACACAATATTTCTCCATTATTTTCCTCCAAAATTTCCCAGTTATTACTGATTTGCGTTTTCTTGTAATACCGAGAATCGTCCATTGCCATCCAAAATGGTCTTTTGAACTGATAGGCTGCCTCATGCTTATAAGCAACCCTTTCTGTTTCTCCAATTTTCCATTTAATAACCGTTCCGACTGGCAACGCCGATAAAGATCGTGTTTTCTTTTCCTTCTTTTTTTCCCGGCACAGCCAGTGTCCTCTATTGTGTCCTTCTAAAAAATAAGCATCACATTCTGCTTTTCGGTCTACTTTCCCGGATTTAAAATATGATGCCCTATATTCCGTCCATCCCATATTCTAAATTTTCTCCATTCTATCGCAGCCAACAAACCCATCAGGTTATATCGGCTGCAATGTTATATTGTAATTTGTCTTAAACTCATGCAATTACATCATCGTATATACGATCAAGCCATGCGTAAAGTTCATCCAGCTGCTCAGCCGTTATTTCTTCATCCCTATAAAAGGATGAAATATAATCCTCTATGTCAAGTTTTGATCTTCCACGCATATAGCATAGAATATACTCCTTTATAATTTTTGATCCCATATCTTTTTCCTTCCATTAAACATAACTCAGTTTTTTCCCGCGTTGAACATTTTCCCCGCGGAAACAACTTCCACAATACTCCCATGTATCTTCTGCAACCCTTTTAAAGGTTGTGTATACTGGGCGCATTTTGCCATTGTCATTGTCATACATGTGATTCGCCGGTTCTCCAACCTGAGAGCAATCACCTCTCATGCATGCCGGCGGGAGCATATTCATTGCTTCATCGACAATTTTTTCTTCCACTAAATCACCAACTTCCAGTGCATCAGGTCCATAATACCAACTTTCGTTGAATACCTTTTTCCCATTGTATTGTCGGCATTCTTTAAGTTTCGGCCCACGATAAATACATTCTCTGATATATAATTTTTCTTTTATCCAAGAATAATTTTTTTCTGCATGAGTCAAATATTTTTCCGCAATTTCTCTTGCTGGAAACACAACCGGATTACCAACATGGATTGTGTTCCCTTTTCTGTTGTATACCACCTCATAACCGGTGGATTCAATCCAGTCAGGAATAGGTGTTTCTGTCAAGTACCCATTTTCCACGAATCTTTCCGCGGCTATCGTACTATCATATCCTTCCGCTACCGGCTCACCTACAGAAATGTTTTTTGTAGGCTGGTACGTTTCTTTTTCTGTTAATACAAAGTATTTTCCTTCGTCTGCTTTGTATCTGTTATTAAAAATTTTTTCCATATTTATTACCTCGTGCTATCATCATTTTTTTTCTGTATTCTTTAATCTGTTCCATGGTCAGCCATTCCGGTTTCTCATCATCCGCAAATGATTTCCATAGTTTTTCCATTTCATCACAGTGTTTTTCAACTGTCTTATAGTACAAATTACTTTCATGTCCAAAACCAAACCCAAGAAAGTACTCACAATCATGCTGCAGCCTGCTTAACATCTGATAATCAAATTCCCTCGGATGTCTTTTGAAAGGAGCCTCGCACTCAACCTCTTCCATAACTCTTTCAAACGGTTCACCGCAAATATCCCCATCTTCGGGATGTCTGTATGCTCCTGTGTGCAAGTCTAATTCACCATGCCCGTTATCCAGATCAAAATATATTTTCCCGTTTTCATCCTCATAACATGGGTAATTTCCAGTTCCTCCAAAGCCAATGTAATTAACTTTCATTTTTTCCTCCACTATAATTTTTTTAAAGTACGTTTTTATATATTTCATCACGTTACAATTTTGTAACGTGTAATTTAGATTAAAAGATAAAACTTAATCTATACTAAAGTCCTGTAAAAGGACATAAAAAAAGATCGCTCCTTGGCGATCACATTATAAAAAGCCATGCGAAGTTCACATGGCTTTTTTGATTTGTTTTTTTAATTTTATTTATGATTTTATTTTACCATATATATTGAATATTTGCAACTTTTTTTGTAGAATCAGTCACGCTCCTAGCAGATCAAAAAGACTAATCTGTTCCCATTCATCAACCTGAATATCAGTAAATTCAATCTGTTTTTTTAGAGGAATATTTAAAGGTCCCTCTATCAGCAAATTATTTTCTGAACTTAAGGACAGTTTTTTATCTTCCATATTCTTTACACTGTTATGTTCTCCATCAGCCCGCAATTCTCTGATATACCACATAGGTGCTTCTACAATAAGTCCCGGAAACCTGGAAATGATTCCATCTATCTGCTCTTTTGTGATAGTATCGAGAGAAATCATTTCTCTTGGAACTGATATACTCAGTTCGTCAACAAGTTCTTTTCTTCTTAAATCCGGACGCACCTTTTTCAGATACATTCCTTTGCAGATGTCTTTTGTTTGAAGGGACATCATTGTATCAATCAAGGATTGTGTTTGCTCTTCATATCCAAAAGTAAAGCGGTCTGGATGAGCCTTTGCAAATTCAACCAGCACGTTTTCCGTGCGGTATACTTTGGAAATATCATTTGTATCATAACAATACTTTCCTTTTACCCATTCACATATCACATCTTCTGACATATATTTATCTGGAACAGATATCGGTTTGTTAAAAAGTTTTTCTTCTACTACTGTTTTCCAAAAAGACTCTTTATCTACGTCAGACAGCTTATCAATAATATCTGTGTTTCTTTCAACTGCAAAGCTATTTGAACGCATTGCAATAAGCAGCATATCCACTGTCAGAAATTTATTTGGCATTTCTGTAATTTTAGCACCATGCTTGCTTAAAAAAAGCTTCCAATCCTCTTCTGTCTTCGGATTATAAGATCCGTTATGTAACTCGACATCTTTCGTAACCTCTTTTTTGAAATCACGGTATTTATTTGATAAATGTTTTTCCTGGTCTTTTTCCAAATTTAAAAGTGGCGTATAGCATCCGTTACTTAACAGCTCATTCCAAAATGAATCATCCTCTACAAACTTATTCGGAACATGACGTATTGCATACGGATATCTCTTGCAGACTTCGAGACATACCTCTTTTGATTTGAACTCTTCTGGAAGATATTGCAGCATCCATCCAAGCCCATTATAATACATATGGTTACCATTTCCACAATCATAAATATCCCATCGTCTTATCGTTTCTGCAATAAGTTTCCAGGAAATCACTATCTTTTTCAGGTTCTCAGGAATCTTGCTGTAATGAAATCCACCAGTCATACAACAGCACTGATAAAATACTTTGTCTTTTAATTCATCCGGTAGTTTTATCATATAATCCGTAAATCCAGTATCTTTGTAATTTCTTACACAATACTCAAGATAATGATAAAGCAGATCTTTGTTCCACCTTTCTATAGGAATTTCTCGCAGTTCTCCGCTATTTTCGCAAATAACTTCCAGTAAATTTTCGTCTGACAGAAGATCTATATATTGGGAAAGCCAATTAACAGCACTCCAGTCTTTTTTGCACAGAGTAACAAAACGTTTAGCCGTCATGAATCTTGCCGGGATATCTCTTACATGGAGATATTTTTGATGTTTGATTGCATGATCTACAAGCTCATCTGTAACAAACTCCTTTGGAATCATGTTTAATGCACGGGATTCCTTTTCCACCAACTCAGCAAGTGTTTGATAGTCACGCTTTTTATGAAAATATTTTCCCTCACTGATTAGTACTTTTATAACTGGAATGGTGTCATTTGCACTTGTTTTAATATGTTCCTCTGTATCTTCCCTACGAATAATTGTATCAATGGAAAGTGCATCTTTGTCATTCTCTTTTAATTTATTTATTGCTTTCTCCACATTTTGATAGCACAATAAATATATTTTTATTTTGATAGGATCCGTATAATTGATCACATATCCTTCCTGTTCTTTTTGTGGTAAATTTTTAAATTTCATATTTGTATCCTCCTGCCGCATGTCTTCAGACATGTACTATTATTAATTCCACTTAATAAGGCAGCCGGTTATATTTTCCTAGCTGCCTTTATGTATCATTATAGATTTTGTTTTATACCAAAAATCAACAAACGTGAGCTTGTTACTTTGCAATATTTATATATTCAACATCCGGATTGTTTTTGTAAATCTCTCTGATTTCCGTTTCCGTATACTGTCTTTCAAGCACATACGGATCATTGTAAGTTCTGTGTGTCACTGTTCCATCTTTCCATTTCACTGCAATATATAACATTTTTCTCTCTCCATTCATGTAAATCTTAGTTTCATTTGAATGAACAATTCCTGTGTTCGTTATAGTTCCAGCCTTTAATATAACTTGGCTTTGAAAGTCGCTTTGCTTCTCTTACAGCGTCTTTATAATTTTCAAAAACACTTTGAACTCTTAAAAAAGAATTACTGTTTTTTCTATTCATCCTAATATTCTCGTAACTCTCCGTTGAGAAAAAGGTTTCTACAAAGTTCTCTTTCTTTTCCATATCTGCAATAACTGCGTAAACAATATCGTCCATTTTAAAAGTCCTCCTTATAGTGCAATTATGGTTGGTGTTAAATACAATGCATTATCTTCCTTATGGTAAAATCCATCGCATTCGGTTGGAAGAAGTTCCTGTCTCGCCTCATCCCATATAGTGTTGATTTTGACTTCTGTATCATCAGGAATGTCCATTTTCCTTATTTCCCCTATTGTCATAATATAATGCTCCTTTCGATGAAACACGTATTTCTAATCTATAGTATCTTTTAATAAATATTCGGCTTCTCTATCCAAATCTAATACTTCATTTGCAATTAGATTTGCCGTTTTTTTATCGCATCTTGTCATTAACATAATTCTGTTTTCCATTATTGACATGACATTATTACGATTTTCCTTTAATTCTTCTAATGTTAAAGACATAATTTCTTACCTTCCTTTCCCATGAAATGTTGCTTTCTACTCATGCAAACATTTCTTTAAAATCAAATTCATCAAAGATTGTGTTTAAATCACCAAAGATAACACAATCCACTTGAATTTTTACATCAAATCCGTCATCTTGAAAATATTCTTCGCCAACAATCTGCTTTAATTCATCTACGAAAAATTGCAAATTACTTATTGTAACCCACACACAAAACGAATCTCCACACCATCTATAGTCTACTGACTTTTCAATCAGCTTATATAATTTTAAATCTTTTGACATTTTTACACCTCCAAAGAATATACTCTTATTAATTTTGTTCTTACCATGCCGGGTGATATATTCACCCGGCACCATACTCTTACATTTCCTCAATTCCTGGCAGCATTTCACCAAGGTGTAGTTCTTCGCGTACAATGTTGTAAGCTTCGGTTACTGCAGACATGCGATCTACAAAGTATAACCACTTATGAACATCATCATCCGTCCAATCTCCACGAAAATCATTCATAATTTTTTCATCAAGATTGATAAAATCAAGAATATCCGTCTCGTGATCGTTTTCAATAGATCTTAACCTGGCAGATAGCTCTGCATAGCATTTTCTTAATTCTTCCATTTTTCGCTCTCCTCAATTACTGTTGAACACTATCTTTTACATCATCTTCCTGCAAAGCCAAACTTTCGTACAACGGAAGAGACATAATATACGGATGATCATAGTCAATCTGATAAATAATCGCATTTGGTGCAAATGACTTTATCCTTTCGACATCAGATAAGCTACTAAACTGGCGTATCTGTCGATGCACCCATCTATTGTAACGATTTCCCGTATCCCTCAGTGTCATTCTTCCAATGAGCATCTGCTCAACCAGCGGATCATCTTTGGGGATAACAATATACAGTTCCCAGTCTTTTTCATTTATGAGCTGGCTTAATTTTGCTGCCACCTCATCATAATACGATGCAAAAACAACGTCATATTCTTCTGTTTTTTTGATCAACTCTGATACATACTGATTTTTCCAACCAGCGTCTTTGGTTCTGTACGGAGCACTGTCAAAGTCAACACAATTCAACTTGCAATTTTTTACAGCTGTACTTTTCCCGCAACATGATGTTGCTAAAATAATTTTTTTATTCATATTATTTTCTCTTCTTTCTCCTGTGGTCAGGTATTAATTTTTAACACTTCTCAAAAATATTTTATAAATCAGCTTGCACAATCCAGCAAAAACATTTCTACATCTGAAAAATAATACTCACTGGCTGCCATAACCTTGGCATATTCTTTTTCTCCTTCAAATGCATTAATTACTGCCTGCTCATCCAAATTCATTTCAGAATATTTTTTCTTTCCATATGCCGGCGGCAGCCATCCTTTTTTCTGTGAACCGTAAATATTGAATTTTTTTAATAGCTCTTCATTCTTGAATACAATGTGACAGGTTCCTTTTTTGTAAAAAGTAACCTTAAAATATTTCAGATCAATATTTTTTGTCTGTCCTGAATTCTGAGCCAGTGTTAAGGCATCATTAAGAGCCAGATCATCCGTCCTTCCACCATCCAGATAATTGAAACACTTTTCAATATCTGCTAACTTTGTTCTTACACGGTGATCAAGACAATAACTTCCACTGTATGACGTGTACGCATTGAGCGGGATGATTACTTTTTTGTTTACCATGTAAGCACTGTTTGTTTTCCATCCGTTGTAATAATGGATGTTTGAACCCATTTCGTCATAGTAATAATGTTTATGACTAAATTCTTCAAACAGCCCTACAATGGCATCTTCAATGCCTCTTGACACATTTTTTAACATGTCAATTTTTACTTCCAAGACATTAAACACGGAAAACTCAACATCCATCAATTCGGAAACCTTATTGTAATACTCTCTCTGAAGGTTGTCGGTCAGATTTCCGACAAATTTAGGATTCGTAAATAATGCTTTCCAATATTTCCGTCTCACAAGACGAATGTATTCATTGACAGAAGCCTGTCCATCATATCGGTTACGCTGCGTGCAAAGATTTAATGAAAGAATGCACTCCCCTGTTGCTTCCGTTCTTCCTTCTTCGTTTTTTTTGAACTCAGACAAAATAACCGGCTGCATTCCCTGGTATTCTCTAATCAGCCTGCATCCAGCTTCCACTTCCAGCTTGTACTGTTCCACGATTGCTTTAATAAAATTGTTTTCCACAAGCTGAGATGTAATTGGATCTGCAGTTTCTTTTACTGCCTTTTCTCTCTGTAGCCGGTCAATAATGGACGAACGTCTCTCCTTCTTTGGAAACTGTACTTTTACAAGAGCCACTTCAACCGACGTCTTTCTTTCAGCCTCCATAAATGCACTCTGAACATATTCCACAGTTCCATTGCTCTGTTCGATCTTCTTTGCAAGAAGGATTCGATCGTTGCTGCACTGATTTTTCAATGTTTCTGCATTCAAAAGACATACGATTGCGCCTCCGGTAATTTCCTGCATTTCCATTGCCTTCAGAAGATGTCTGCATCCGTCACTAAAAGGCGGATTCATAATGATTAAATCGTACATTTTCATAGTGTCATATGTCAGGAAATCATCATGAACAACACGCATGCCATTTCCCTTTAAAATATGACGGAGATTCTGATCTTTCTCGATGCAATCTACATCCAAAAAGTTCTCTTCTCTTGTCCATGATCCCAAAACTTTCTTTGCTTCTTTCTGCAGAGATTCTACAATATTTCCTTTCCCTGCGGATGGTTCAAGGACAGTTCTAATCATTTTAAAATTGAGACCTTCCACCATTTTTTCAATCAATTTATCCGGTGTCGGGTAAAAATCTTTGTTTTCTAACATATTTTTTTCCTCCTAGAAAGAACACGCCCCCTGCGGGCGCATCCACTAAAATCTGCACCCATAGGTGACGTATTGCCCTACAGGAGACAATACGGTTATTTTCTTTCGTTTAAAATATGGATAGCTTCAGATACATGCTTTTGCTGCAATCCACCATCCGATATTTTATTTACAAAATATTTTGTCTGAACCAGAATATTTTCAAGGCCATATTTTTGATATTCTGATCTGTTGAAATCATCGTCCAGTATAACTGCCTGAATTTCATTTTTATCATTTCTTGCCTGCAGCCACATAAAAATTTCATATGGACGGCATCCGTTGATCGTTGGTGTTTTGTCTAGTATCTCCATATCATACTGTGCTAACATATCAACCAGGTACTGATACATGCAATATGCTTTTGAATTTGATGGATCATCCAGCTCTTTCCAAGTGGATGCTAATACAATTTTAGCATCACAAGCGTGGCATAATTCAGAAAGCAATTTTACATGATATTCACTAATTTCAATGTGTATTTTTTCTGTCGCCAGGATTTCACTTTCCTTTATCGAATCAAAATAAGCCTTCGAATTCAGAACCCCATCAATATCAAGAAAAATGATTTTCTTTTTCATTTGCCATTTTCCTCTCAGTCAAAGGTCAGGTTAACGCCTTTTCAGTTTTCTATAATGCTTTTTCAACTTTCTCATATAACTTGGTTCATTACGCTCGATGTGCCATTTTCCCATTGGATATTTTTCTATCTCATCCTTGTGTTCAAGAAGATAATCCATTTTAAAACACTTACGTCCCGGTTTCCAAACACAATCATAAGGATCATATACAAGAACACATTTTCCATCATTTCTTAATCTGCACTCTGTATCTCGCACCTTAAAATGATAACCAGATTTTATTCCTAATAGCTTATGGCTTGTTTCCCAATCGGCATAGCCTTCACGATAGTCGATTTCCTTTTCAAAAAATTTGCAGTCATTTTCTTCATCCATTATGTAATTATAATCCTCTCCATGATGATCTGCTTCACAGTACCAACCACGTCTTATATCTCTTTCTTCATCCATGTATTCAGATGAAAAGACTAAATTTTTACAATCTGTACATTTTCCCATTTTATTATTTCCTTTCCGTATCTCCTCTGCCACACATACTACCATGGAAGGTGGCATGATGATTGCTTAGTTTTGTTATTTGAACATATATTTTTCTTCAAAACAACAACCTTCTGGCAGCCGAAAGTTTTTTCTCTCGCACCGTTTTTTTCTTTTTCAGGCATGCAACTGCTTCTTCTTCTGATTCAAAAATATCATCACATTCATCGAGCCAATAGGTTATTCCGTCTTTTGCTAAAATAATATGATCATCTTCTACTGTCTCGATCACACCTTTAATAATCTCTGCAGAATCAAAATCACAGACTACATAATACAGTGTCTGACCTACTTTATAATTTTTCATTTTGTTTTTCCTCCTGAATTTTCTATATTTTGTCACATTTTATATAATCAGCTTTCGCTGTATTTTAGATTAAAAAATCTATATGAAGCCTTATAAAAAGGCATAAAAAAAGACCGCCTATAGCGATCAAACTATAAAAAGCCATGTATAATTTACATGACCTTTTCCGACTTGTTTATTAATTTTATTTATGTTACATATTATACCATTGCAATAGGTGCATTTCAAGTATTTTTACTCATGACATAGTAAATTTTACAAAGTAAAATTGACGCTTTTTCTTATCATCTTCCATTCTAAGAATTTTGCGGACTTTTTTTAATGTTCCCTTATAGGCTTTCTTCTTCTGACATTTGGGATCAATACTCCTAATAATTCGATAATATTTGGCATGAGTATATGTACTACATCTTGCACCTGTAAGATATTTGCATGCATTTCTCAATTCATTTTCAAATTTCTCTTCCTCTGTTTTTCCTGGTGTTTCGTCACCTTCATTTGCCACACATTTTCCCTTATGCATTGAAATAAAAATATTATTTTTATTTCCCCATATGTTCCAATATAATAAATATTTACAATGTCGCTCATTTCTATTGGATAATTTTATGTTAACCATACAATATCCTATAAAACATACTGAATATAACATCCAAAGATCAACTAGAATCGTGTTATGCGGATATATTTGACAAATTAATGCAGTTACCATATATATAACTGTTAATATCTTCATGTCTATTGGTACTGAATAAAAAAATTGCTTCATAACTATATTCCTTTTAGTGTAGCTTTTTTTTCAACCTATTATATTCTGCTGTTATATTTAATGCAAGAAAATCAGGTATTTTATTCAAATATAATTCCAGTTCTGAAATCTCATCATAATCATCATCCGTTAAACTTTCTTTGTTCGCTAATATACAATATCTTTCATATTTTCTTTGCAATACCTGTGACATTTCATTTACATTAAAATACCCGTTTACAATACCGGCATATGGTATATTGCACAGTCCATCCGCAGCGAGAATTTCACTGTCTAAATCATAAATGACCGCATTTTCTATGCTATTCACAACAAATGGTGAATTGGTGGATACAATAAACTGTACATTGGGAAATAGTTTTATTAATAATGGAAGCATCTTTCGTTGCATATCCAGATGAAGGTGTGCTTCGATCTCATCTATAAATACGATCCCCGGCATGCTTAGATCAAAGTTTGCATCTAGCACTTTATCTATCTCCAAAATCAAATTTACAATGATATACATAATTGCTGCATACCCACTGGAAAGTGTCATAAAATCAAATGACAGTCTATTCTCAATCTGAATGGAAAAATGTAATGTATCTTCATCAAATGTCAACCGTGCCGTATGATCATCGAAAATCTTTTTTAATAATTTATCGAATTCATCAAACCATTCCGTTATCTTCCCTGCTTTCTCATCCTTTCCATTCATTTTGGCTAAGACCTGTCCCATCTTTTTATCTAACAGATATTTTTCAAATTTTTGTCCCGTATATTCAGTAGATCGTGTTAATTCACTATGAAAATCACGTTCTGCTTTATAATATGCTGTTATAAAATGGTTATCTGAAAGGTCCTTAGTTGGTACATTATAATTAACGACAATATTGTTGTTATTTATATTAGATGTATTTTCATAAACACTGGCATGGACGGCTTTTGCAAGTGCATCTAATAAACTGGATTTTCCGCTCCCATTTTTTCCGGTCATTACCAAGTGTTTCAAATGCGTTTCGGAAACTGAAATATTTCTCTCATTTAAGTTCCGTACATAGTTTACTTTTATATCGGTAATAAATTTCTGCATTGTCTTTTTCTCCTTTTTCATTTTTTATTATCTACCATACAAAATAAGCTGCAAAAATGAAAGCTGAAATTATTAACATAGCTCCACTCAGAATGATCCATCCGTTCATTCTTACTCCCAAATATATCTGGTTTTTGTTTTTTATTCCATCAATTATTTCATATATCCCCATAGCAATTAGTACAATGAACATCAATTGACGCTCCCCAGAGCTAAAGCTCAGGTGATTCCTGCTTTATCCATTACGGTTATTGTCACACCTTTTGGCAGTTTTCTCACAATGTCCACAGGCTTATTGGTTTGGTATCGTCCATACCTACCATATTTTTAGACTATTAGGCTACACCTAGTAATCTTAATCCTTCTTGCTTTATATTCTTAGCTGCGTTTACATCTCTATCTATATTGGTTATTCCACAATTAGGACAATTCCAATATCTGATAGTTAAGTCTTTTAGTATTGGATTCTGAAAACCACAGCAATTACATATTTGACTTGATGGAAACCATTTATCGACTTTTATAAGACTTCCACCTCGTTCTTGTAATTTATAAGCTAACATATCCAAAAACATTCCATAACCATTATCCAATGTAGCTTTACCATTTCCAAACCCCTTGTTTGACATAACTCTCATATTAAGACTTTCTACACATACATAAGCATACTGTTTGGCTATCGCAGTAGATTGTTTATGTAGATAATCCTTTCTCTGATTTGCTATATGTCTATGGATTTTAGCGACCTTTTTCTGTTGTTTATAATAATTCTTGCTACCAATTATCTTATTACGAAGTTTTCCTTGCTGTTTAGCAAGATTTTTTGCTGACTGTCTGTAATAATGTGGCATATTGGCAACTACCCCTGTATCGCTTACATACAACCCATCTGACTTATAATCTAATCCAGTTGTGTTACCCTCAGCAGGAATGATTTGTACTGGTTCTTCTTCTATAATCTCAAAAAGAATAGACACCTGATAAGTTTCATCCCTGTTTTGTGTAATTGTAGCTGACTTAATGTGTAAACATCCTGTATCAAGACTGATTTTAGCTTTTACTTTACCAACTTTCGGAAGTTTGATATAATTTTCGCCAACTTCGATATTGTTATTTGTAAAGTTTGTAGTGTATGATTTCTTTGCTCTATGCTTATTCTTATACTTTGGATGTTTTCCAAGATGCTTAAACATTCTCTGGTAACCATCTTCCAAATGATATATTGCATTTGTTAAAGCAAACTTATCTACTTCTTTAAGCCAAGTGTACTTTGTTTTAAGATTGTGATTGCAATACAAATTCATATCAAATTTACTAAGATGACTTTCATTATTTTTATATCGTTCTTCTTGAACAGAAAGCATCTGATTATACACAAATCTTGTACATCCGAAAGTCTTTTGAAACAACTCTGCTTGCTTTTTATTTGGATACAATCTGTAAACAATAGCTCTATTGGTCTTAATCATATCAATTTCTCCTTTCCGCCGACTTAGGTCGGCTAGTATCTTGTTACCTTAACCCCGAAGCTGAAGCTTCGGAGATTGCGGTAACTTAATTTTCAAAGTATATCTTTTTTGTCATATCATAGTATGCAAAATTTGCACATAAAATAAATATTGCTGTCAATACAATCACAAAAACATTAGAAAATATCTCCTTTTTCACAAGCAATTCATTCCTCCGACGCTTCCATTTCAATTTCACACTCCTCATTATCCAGCCATAAAACAGAGTCATCGAGAGGTGTATAGCTTTCTGGATCTATATTGTACGGATTAAACATGCAAATTTTTGTATATTTTTTAGATTTTTTTACCTGACAATGTCTGTACTCTTTTATATTACCATTATGGTATTTGACAGTTATATTGTAAAACAATGGTTTATCTTCTGTATCAGATATCTTATTTTCTGTGTTATAACTTGATTTTTCTTTCTCGCTTGATAAGTAGTATTTCTCTTTGTATTCTTTGACAATAACTTTATCGCCAACCAATAATGTTTTATTCGAATATACAAATATCCTCTTGCCAGATTCCGTTTTAATAAGAAACTTCATGCCGAGAGTACCTCTGACGTCCATAACAGTTCCGTACTCAAATTTATATTCTTTTTCATCTTGTCCCTTAATGTACATAAATGTAAACAATTCCATTTCTAATATTATGAACGCAGTTAATAACATAGTAGTATATGTAATATATTTTGATTTATTCATTTTATTTTTTCTACCTCTCTAAAATTCTGTTTAATGTACTAATTCTTTTGGAAATTCCTGTATCAATCCATTCCAAATATCTTCCAGACTGGCTTTCATAAATATGGGAATGCTTTCATCATAACAATCAAATGCAATAGATCTTATCCAATCTCTATCCGGTATTACCCTGTTTTTTCTGTTTCCATTCTCTGCCCCAACAATCACCCAATCTACAAGATGGTTGTTTAAACAATCGTTCCAATATTCCGAAACAGTAACATCTTCCAAAAGCGGTTCCACACTTAAAAAAGTTTTTGTTCTACAATTTATATTATTAAAAGCTTTTGTTGCAATCATAAGCTGTTGCTCATTTGTTGCGCTTGCTCCATACCACATATTGTCTGCAATAACCAGTTTTCCTTTATTCTGCAATTCAATGTATCTTTGTGGATTCTTTGTCAGAAAAAGATAATTATGTTGCGCTGCCCGTACACAAGCTGACAAGACCTCTTCAATCCATGAATCAGGAACCCAAGAACCAAATAAATCTGCCATAGAACACACAAAAATATTACTGCTTTTCTTAGCTTTGTATTCATCCAATCTGTACCTATATAGTGTAGGTTTAAATCCATACGGGTAAGGTTCTGTTTTTCCCGACTTTTCCGCATATACACGTTCATTTAGTTCAATCAATCCCTTATCTGTCCATTTTTCTTTACTAGAGAATCTATTTGCAATACTTCTTGCATAGCAATATTTACATTCATGCAAACATCCAGTAACCGGATTCCACGAACTGTCGCACCAATCTATTTTTGTTTTTTTCATTTTTCCCCTCTTTCTCGATCAAAACTCCACTTAACTTATAACTTCAAACCTGTATTTCTGTTTGACACATGGATATTTGATATGATCTACCTCGTCCATGAACATATTAAATGGTCTTGCAAATTTATCCCCACAATGGACATCACAGTCTATCGACTGCCCGTCGTACAAGGCTTCATATATTACTAACAGCTCTCCCGTTTCTGTATGCTTTGCGTAATCCAAGACTTTATATAAATACAAATTTTTTTCATCCTCTATCTGCTTTGTTGTAAGCATTTCTCTCTTAAAATGCCTTACGATATCACCTTTATGTATCCTCATTTTTCTCCGTCCAATCCTCTCTTTCCGTATCATCTCCGCGCCGCATATACTACTGCGGAATGTGGTATGATGATTGCAAGGTTTTTTATCTGGTTCTAAAATTTAAAGGTTAGGCAAACCGAAGCTGTCCGGTTTGCTCTGCTTCTATCTGCATATTTGGCATACGTTCCGCTACGCACAGTTCCGAAAGATTCGCTTTGACCAACGCCGCGGGGATTGGCGGACACACTGCATTGCCGCATCTTCGCACCTGTTCACTTCTCGGATATGTCTTGCCGGTGTAATCATGGTCGATTATGTAATCATCCGGGAATCCTTGACATCCATATAACTCCCTTGGCTCTAGCATCCGCAGTCCGATATCCACGATCTGATAATCCACGCCCTTGATTGTCACCAGTCCAAATCTGTCTCTGGATGTGATTGTGTCCAAAGGTTCCTTGATGTCTTGACCCGTTCCCTGTCCATAATATTTCACAAGAAAAGCTCTGACTTCCCCGAAGTGCCCCGGTGATGTTGTGATAGTATGTAACGGCTCGCGCAGATCCTGCCCTGTGCCGCTCTTATAAAATTTGCTCAAGAATGATGTAACCAGTCCGTACCTGTTCGAACCATCCACGGTCATGTTCGGATCTTTAATCGTCTGCCCCCGGACTTCTCCCTGTGCTGTCTCGGAATGATACTGGATCAATGTAGGGCTAATCAAACACTGCTGGTTTCCTGTAGTGATCGTATGTATCGGATCTTTGCAATTTCCACCTGGATGATTTGTCGTATTTGTTCCCATATATGGCGCAAGCACCGGCTCCACAATCCCGTATCCATGCTTTCCGGTTATGGTCGGCATCGGCTCTCTGATATCATTCGGTCTACGCTCACCGCCATGATTACACTGAATGATAAAAGGCTTTGGATTATTCAAAACGAATTTTATAAATCCTCTGGCTATCCTGTCCATCGTCTTTTGTGCCAGTGGTCTTACCGCCCGGATGCCGTATTTCTCCTTGATTTCTTCCGAAGTATCAAAGATGCTTGGACAGGGCAAGGAAAAATCCAACTGTGTGTATGCTCCAACATATGGCTTTAATAGTCCTTTCTTCACCTCTTCGCTGTCTGCAGGTGCGTGTGTCGGCTCTGGCCAGACGATTGGCTTACCATCACACCGGGCAATCATAAAAAATCTTTTTCGCATGGTCGGTGCGCCATAATCGGCAGCAATCAATTCTTTAAATTCTACAGTGTACCCCAGATCATTTAGCTGCTGTATAAATTTTTCAAATGTTTTTCCCTGCTTTGCCTTGATCGGATGGTGCCCTCTGTTCAACGGTCCCCATGTTTTAAACTCTTCCACATTTTCAAGCATGATGACTCTCGGTCGGACAAGTCCCGCCCACCTGCAGGCTACCCATGCAAGACCTCTGATATTTTTATCCTTTGGCTTTCCACCTTTTGCTTTACTGAAATGCTTACAGTCCGGCGAGAACCATGCAAGTCCAACCGGATGCCCATTGCATGCCTTTACTGGATTAACAGACCAAACATTTTCGCAATAATGCTTCGTGTTCGGGTGGTTCGCCTTATGCATCTTAATTGCTTCTGGATCGTGGTTGATTGCAATATCCACGCTATATCCTGTTGCTAATTCTATTCCTGTGGAAGCTCCTCCGCCACCTGCGAAGTTGTCCACTATCAATTCTCCGTTAATCATGGCATCACCTCTGGGAAATTCACTTCAAATGATAACTGTATATCATCGTAATTCATCCACAAAACTTCTTCTCTCTTTACTCCATTCTCTGCAAGCGTATCTTTTTTTATTTTTCTCCAACCTTTTAACACAGAATTATACAAATCATTTTCATAGCCGCTTATCATCACTTGTCCTGGATGCTGCCTCAACGTATTCAACATTTCCATATGATCATCATCTGTCATTTCATGTTTATACAGATAATTTTTTCTTGTGCTATGCAAATACGGCGGATCAGCATATATGAAAACATCTGATGTATTATATCTTTTAATAATCTCCAGTGCCGATAGATTCTCTATCTGAACACCCTTTAAACGATTTGCTGCCTGGATGATAGTATCCGGATATTCTGCCCATGCTTTTGCCGGATTTGGACTCTTCGTCTGTTGACCACTCTTAAATCCATTATGATACAAATTAGCACAACCAAAACCTTGCCAGCACCTAACACAAAACCTCCTAGCTCTTTCCATGTCATCTTCCGATTCCAGGTAAGCCAGATCATATTCCTCTCTACTGTATGGTGTATGTTCTATCAGTCTTTTAAATTCGTCCGGCTTATCTCTCAGCACCCGGAAAAAATTTACCACCTCACCATGCAGATCATTTACTGTTTCTATATGGCAGCGAGGCTTGTTTAACAGTACCGACAAGCTACCTGCGTACGGTTCTAAATACACATTATGTTTTGGCATATTATTAACTATCCAGTTTGCCAACCGGGATTTTGCTCCCGGATATTTTAATACTTGTTTCATTTTTTTCAGGAACCCAGCGCGCCTTTTATCCGGATAGGTTCCGGCTCCTTTCTGCCTTACGGCTTGTAATCTTCAAACTTCTGTACAGCAGCAAAAGCAAATCTCGAATTTACCCAGCGCTGTAACTTTTTTAACTCGTCTCCCTGTTTTAACTTGTATTTGTCATAAATCATCACATAGGGGTTGTAACCTAAATCTCTCAGGGTATATATTCTGTCAAGATCCTGTTCTATGGTGGTATTGAATCCGCATAACACATATACAGTCATTTTTCTATAATTCCATCCGGTAAGTTGCTTGAACATTTTGAATTTGGAAATTATGACATCTTTGTCCTCATACCGATCCCACGCGAAATGTATCTGCTTAATTTTCATTTGTCGGATGTATTCTGCTTTTTCCTCTGTCATGATTCGAATATCGCAACCTTGTGAAAAATCAACCCAAGCATTGCTATCAATTAGTTGCCGACTTAAATCTCTCCACTCTTTGCAAGCAAACATATTCGGATCTAGCAGAACTATATTTTTCTGACCATTCCAAAACTCGGACAGATCAGCAACTTTTACGGAACATTGCCCCTCTTTTTTTGCAACGATACAGAAATCACATCCGCGCGGGCATCCTCTCGTCAGAAACCCATATGCTGTATCTTTACACAAATCTGGGTAAAGGCTATAGTCTGGATAAATATGCTCAATTTCTTTTGGAAGAGGATCTCCACCGTCCGGATAATGGTATCCAGTGCCACCTCTTATTATCTCCCCACTACATACCGGATGCGGATAATCTGGGGTAAAGGTAAACACTTTACTCATGTATACCTTGTCCGGCGGATCTATCCACGCCGTCAGCGGATCATACCACTCAACATTATCTCCCTGATGTTTATGCCATGCTGACAGTTTCATCAATGGAAGATTTGGAAAATTATGCCCGTCGACATCAATTAGTGCTATTCTCATGTTCTTTTTGAAACCGGATACCCTTTATGCGCTAGTTTTGCTCCTTTCTTTAATCAAATCTTGTCTCTTTACAGACTCTACTTTCAACGTTTCTCCGCAGCGGCTTTCCCCCGCTGTCTTTTGTAAAACCGTAAAGCATGTCGCGGATATAGCCGCGGCGTATAAAACATTTAACGGAACACCATTCTACATCACAGTGTGCGCATGGCTCTCCAAGGCACTCATTCTTTTCATTGACAGGTTTTACATCGAAAAGACCTATCTGACCGTCTATTTGTTTCATTCTTTCAAAAGGAGCCGATGCGCATCTTCCCGGGAAGTTCCGTACTCCTTTCACACATTTTTTAACATCACTTCATGCTATTTTTACATCCGGCAGCTATATTGATAACTGTCAAAGGGAAATAACCTTTTTATATAGATTCTTTCTCATAGCTTAGCCAGTGGATTCGTCTTGCTGGCTCCTCCTTCATTTTGAGATTCTTTCAAAATTTCATCCAAGCAGGCATTCCAGCCAATCTTATACGATGGTGTAATTCCATCAGGCTGCGGATATCTTCCGCAAACTTTCATTTTCTCGGGAAGTTCCCGAAGTGGACACCAATCTGGCTTTGCTTCTTCACTATTTAATGAAAACTTTTCAACGCCAGTTGCATAACACTCGTCATCTTTTGAGTTCCAAAACTTACACATGGTGCAATCTTCCGGCATTTCATCCATAACTAATACTGCTTTAGACATCTTCAAACCTCCTTAATGCTGACTTAGCAATTATATTTTTTATCCATCTTGGCAACATGCATTTCCATATAGGAACTCTAAAATCGTAATCAAATAGACAACCACAATCGTCACATTCTCCCTCGTAGCTTCTTGTTTCCCACCCCATAGGGCAATTTTCACAATCATTGTCATACCAACAGCTTATTTCCGTGTAATTCTCCCATTTGCTTGAATTTTCAATAGGTCTGCTATAATGCAATGATGTTATCCGCATATTACCAATGGATTTATCCACTTCAATACGTTTGTGAATTTTTAATATCCTCATAATTCAACACCTCCACTATGTTTTCGGCTTCTCGCACCGCTCAAATTCGATAACCCATACCCACGGATTAGCATCCCAACCGTAGCGATTGAGGTTTGATTTCTTGATGGTGCTGTTCCAGATTTTAATAAAATGCTCTCTGGCTGTATATATGCGATCATATTCATTCTCCGGGCTATGGATAAACCCTCTGTTATCTATCGCTCCTTCTGCCTTTGCTCCATCCTCAGTGACATCCTGCAACCGCTCAATTCTAACATCCGTAACCTTAAGCCAGATACGCGCCGCTTCTTTCGGCATGTGGATGGATGGTTTCCACTTTGTAACATCGGCAATATCATCTTTCTGCCAATCTTCGTAGTAATAGTATCCTTTCGGTGCCTCTTTCCATGTTTCACGAACATACAGGATATCGCCCGTACAGATAGGACAGGTTCTCTCCGCCGTACTTAACTGCTCCGTATGCTCCTTATCAGCAAAGTTATGTACTGCATAAGTCCGCCTGTCAGCATTGTAAAATTCCATATCCGGCACAGTACACTCATTGGCATCTTTGCAAATTCGCCTTGTGCAAGTCTTCCTACCGTCCAGAATTGCCCTCACCATTTCGGTACTAATTTGTTTGTTGAATAAAATCGGTTTAATTGGCATCTACACCACCTCATCTTCCCATCATGTCAGGGGATTTCTCCCATGAATTTCTAAACGCCTTTGTTCGAAGTTCTTTATTTTCTGCCCTTAACGCTTTATTTTCTGTCAAAATCTTCTGCAATTTGCAATCCTTTTTATGCTCACATCTTGTGTCCGCAGAATACTCGGTACACATTCTACATAATTCTATGCTTGTCACTTTACTCCACCGCCTTTCACGATCTCGATCATATCAGTCAGTATTCCATCGCACCCGAACTGTTCCATTTCTGATCGATATTCTTCTAACTGCTTCACAACTTTCTCCGGATCATTCATTCTCCTGTTCCACTTTTCAGTCGCTTTTGTTTCCGTTTCTCCACTGATAGCGCATCCACACTCTGTGCATTCAATAAATGCTCCACCTTTATATACTGGCATCTTGCAAATGATATGCCTATGTGGCTCAATAACTTCGATTACAGCTTTCCCACCACAGAACGGGCATGGTTTAAGTTCTTCGCTCATTTTTCATCTTCCTTTCTTTCATCAATACACTTTCTGACCGCACCCACAATATCCTGGATAAGGCATTAGGTTATGACACTTCGGGCAGAAATATTTCCCCTCAATGAGTTCTCTGGGAATCGCTGTCTGCATTTCCACCGCCGCCCGGCATTCTTCCACTGTTCCGATCGTGCGGTACTGCTGTATTTCTTTCTGATATGTTTCCGCAAAATCTTTCAGATGCCGTAATACATCCCACTTAAATATATTTTTCTCATTCTTCATAAGATTTTCAGCTGTTATAACGGTTTCTTCAAATGTCCAGCTATTTATTTTTTCATTCACCATTGCTGCTCCTTTCCACCTACATAGGATAATAATTGCTCTAGTCATCCTTGATCCAATATCCAGTGCTCCATACTCCGGTCAACGGATCGTATACTTTTCTGCCTTTAATCCTGACTATGCTTCCAATAATTCCGGATCATCAAATATGTTGCCGATAATTTCACATTCATGCCACCATTCAGAATAATCTTGATATCCATCTTCTCTGTCATCAATAATGTATCTTGCATTTGCATCATCCCATTTGACAACACCATAAATAACATTATCCTTAAGAATATCATTCTCGAAGATCCGTTTACCGTTCTTATCCTCAAGTCTATATAAACTTCACGTCTTTATTTTTTCTCCTTTTCTTTCATTAACTCTGTATCTCTTTTTTTGCACATATCTCTCTCATTCGAGGACGTGCAAACTGTTACTTTTTCATCACCCACCATATTTTGTTTTCGTGCTATTTTTTTCATGCATTCAATCATCTTTATTTTTCTCCTTATTTTTTAACTGATATTGTTTCTCTTTGAATTTTCTCAACGCATCAGAGTTTTGATGTTTCGACACATATGTATGCCTGTCTGTCATTTCGTTAAGACATCTTCGTTTTTCTTTACTTTCTGTGTACATATTTTCTCCTTTTATACAACTCCAACAGCCATTTTCGCCAACATATCAGCTTTCTCATTACCACGGACACCTGAATGCCCTTTTACCTTTTTGAAATAAATTTTTATTTTGGCATTTCTCACATAATCTCTATATAACTGTGTGCCCTTTTGGTTTGCATTCCATTTCCCTGTTGGCCAGTTTTCAATTCCTATATAATCATAGTAAATTGTTAATTCCCGAATACCGTTTTGCTCTGCATAGCGGATTGCAGCCATAGCACCTTCTATTTCGCCTGCTACATTCCGCATACTTGCCATTTCAGGATTTGCACCACTTCCCATGATCTCATGTTCTTTTGTGCCATCATTTATGATTCCGCCATAGCCATAGGTTTTTGTATATTTATTGTAGGATCCGTCTACATACGCATACGCTGTTATATTCTTTCTTTGTTCTTTTTGCGTCATATACGCGGCTGCCTCTTCCGGTTTTGCAAACTGCTGATATTCTGCACCAGCATACCCATCAATCTGTGCAAAGCATTCAAGCCATGTCTTATAAATTCCTGGCACACGTCCTTTGCGCACCGCATATACACGTTCAAGATTTTTCTTTTGCTTATTTTTATTTCTGTAATTCATAATAGAAATATAGTTCTTACGGCTTTTCAAATACTCTTCCTTAAATAAACACTCTTTACCACAGTTGCAAGCATCGCATTTTGCATAAAAGGTAATGCAGTGCTCTTTTACACAAGCTTCTTCAGAATATGAACAAATTCCATTTTTTTCATGTTGACAGTTAAATTCTTGACAATATGACATATCCTCATCTCTTTTCTATATGTATATTTTAGTATATTATACCATTATATACCTTTTGTGTAAATATAATTATATAATATTGTTGTTATTTTATTATATATGTTGTATAATAGAGACACAAATTAAGAAAGGACTATGATTGCATTGCGTAATAAAAAAATGTCTAATAATGTGCTTGCATCACGCATAAATAAACTAAGAACTATTTCTGGTTTAAGCCAGGCTGCGTTCGGAGCTTCCATAGGCACATCACAGGCTGCATTATCGGCTTATGAAAAAGGAATCCGTACCCCATCCCTGGATATATTAATAGATATTTCAAAAAAATATCATGTCTCTATTGACTGGCTCTCTGGTCTAAGTGATATTCCAAATTCAGCACAAATCAAAACTTATGCAGATCTAATAAAGTCGATTGTATTGCTAAATGATAATAACCACCTGGATATAACCTTGGATAGAGACTCTGCTATCCTAAATTTCATTTCAGCTGATAAAACTCTTATAGAATTTTTTAAAGAATGGAATGAAATGCGTACTTTGCGCGAAGATTTAGAAAATGGGGATAGATTATATAATTTATGGCTGAATGACGCTATCAAACGATATGATATTCCACTGTCTTGACACTCCCCATAGCTGAACCTAGTTTTACGATACATTCAGATAAAAAAACAGAAAATCACCGCTACTAAAAAAAGGGGACTTTCTGTTTTTTCTGTGTTAAATTGTAGTATTAATGCCATTTACGGCTGCATGCTCGTCCTTGTCCATCGGAATAACAAGGCATTTCTGCCCATCAACAATCTGAGAATGGATCTGACTGACTTTTTCCGGTTTGACACGCAGAATGACATCGTAGGTTTTGACTGCCGGGATGTCGTCTCCGTCAGATTCTTCTACTGGAAGAGTGCGTGTTTTCTCTAACTGCTGTTTCAAATTTTCAACCTGCTGTACCAGTTCTAATTTTTCTTTGCGTTTGGCATTTGCCTCCACCAGCTTCGAATCAACTAAGTTCTCTACAGTCGGTACATCCTCACCGAATATATTTTCATATGTCTGTTCGATCACGGCTGCCTGTTCCTCGGTCACGCCGCTCTCAGCAAGTACGGAAGAGATCGTACTCTTTGTGACAGGGACCGGTTTCGGTTCCGGCTCCTCTTCTAAAGCGACTGGGATCAAGTTGTTTAAATTGTCCTGGATATCCATGAAAATAGCATCACTTTCATCATCATATTCTCCGATGACTTCTTTTACAATGCTCTGGAAGGTAAGTTTCTGCTCGGTAGCCGTAAATTTAGAACCACAGCCAAGACCGGATTCCATAAATTCAGAGTGCGGTGTCTTGGTGTCTCTGGTGTAAAACATGACAGAGTGGATATCCGTGCTCCGGTCGGTAAAAGCAGGAAATACAAATCCGGTGTCAGGAGCGCCAACAACCCAGTCACGGATACGCGGTCCAATGCGGTTTTCATCCTCACGGTAGCCAAGTCCCGGTTTGGTCAGGTTGACCGGGCAGATCGCGCAGAGCAGATATTCGTAAACTTCCTCGGACTCGTCTAATTTGTTGTTGTCAGAAGTCTTTGTCATAACGTCGTAGGCATCGTGAAATACAAGGATCAGATAGTTTCCGACGTAGTCGTAGCTGTCAATGACAAGATCATAAAATGCTTCCATCAGATCATCATTTTTTAAGGCACTCTCGCGCAGACCCATCAAAAACTGCTGTCTGCCGCCGGCAGCCTCCTCCGCAGCTGGAAATTCCAGTTCCAAAATATTGTTTCCGATTGTACCTGACAATACTTTTTTTGTGATCTCCAAGTATTTGTAAAATTCTTCATCTTCCAGATTTAAAAATGTTTCTCCAAAGGAAGTTATCTTGTTCTTGTCCGCATCCACATAGCAGCCACACACCCTCGTAAAAGTGCAGGCATCTTTTTTTAATCTTCTTTTCAGTTCTAAAACATCTTTTTGGTTCATTTTTATTCCTCCATATAGCAAACTTCATCTTCCAGGTATTGGATCAGTTCTTCCACCTATGCAAAAAATTTCGTGTTGAAAATAACCACAAGTCCGATAGCCACAACCAGAATCAAGATAATCTCCATAATAGCCTCCTTATCTTCTTCCCACAATGTGTTAGTTTTTTTTAAATAATTCTTCTTCCCAGTATTTGATTTTTTTTATGCGACAACAACCTGTTGGAAATATACAAAACACATCTTCAAAATCACCAAATTCCTCTGGCTGCATCAATTTTTTATGTCTTAATTTTTCACAAATTCCGGCTAATTCACTACACCATTTCTGCGTTACTGGATCATATACCTGCAAAATCACCTTATAAGTGCAATTATTGCATATCTTATCTGCCTGATCTTTTCCGTAAATTACATCTAACTGCTTTTTAGAATGGATAAAAATCATGACTTCGATTTTTTCATTATTTAACACATCAAGATATGCAGCAAAATTTTCTATTTTGCCGAAATTTTGAAATTCATCCATCAGAAAAAGTATAGGCTCTGTTTTTTCTCTTTGTTCAAAAAATTTGCAAAACTGATTGATAATCATCATTTGCAATTTTGTATAAACATGTCCGCAAACAAATATATCGTAACCGTTTTCAAGATCTTCCGGTGTAATACTTTTATCTGATCGTCTCAATGCTTTTATTAACATCTTATCAGTGGCAAACGGTGAAATATTGGCATATACTTCTGAAAACACATAGTCTACAGTTTCATCACTCATTGAATCAAATTGAGATATATACCTAATAGCATCACCGTCATTATGTTCAATAATTTCAGAAACAAGGCTTCTAGGTGTTTGTGCGGCAATGGAAATCATTGTTTCCGGAAAATCCATTCCTTTTTTATAAAAATAAATGATTGCTCCGCATAAATAATCTCTTGCTTTTTCTGACACATTAATTATAGCGTTGTTACGTTCCGTCAAAGGGATAATATTTTCCGCTATCTCATGTGCTGAATCACATAAATTATTTTTTAATATACAATAGGGATCATAATTACATGCTGAAATATCTGATGGATTGAATACTTTTATTGTATCTTCGCCTCTTGCCTTTTTTGTTTTCCTGAAAAGCTCACCTTTTACATCAATAACAAATGCCCGATTTTTCCAATTCATCAGCGTAGGAACGGCTATGCAGTTGCTTTTTCCACTTGCCGGTGATCCAATAACAAGTACATGTCCATCCTCATTTTCTTTTTTTACTACTTTCCCAAAATTGTTTTTACCAAAAACTATACCATTATTATTTCTCATTTGTCTTATCTCCTTATCTATAATTGCAAATTTGGCAGCACATATTTCAGTTATGGTTAACTGAGTTTTGCCAGTTCCTGTTCCACTTCTTCTTCGGACATTCTGCTCACTTCATACGCTTTTTCCTCTGCAATATCTGGTTTCATGTCCGATCCTGTTAATTTTTCAAGTAGTGCAAACCTTTTTGAACTCATTTCACTTACGCATTTCACAAATTTATATGTTCTTAATTCACTACACCATTTCTGCGTTACTGGATCATATACCTGCAAAATCACCTTATAAGTGCAATTTATAGTTCTCCTTTTGGATCGGTAACTATTAATGATTCTCCTCTTCGGATTGTTTGCATTATGATTGGTATTGCAACACATCCAGGTGCTCCGACAACAATTCCATTTTTACCGTATAAGTCTTTTGTTTTTTCTTTCAATAACTTTACTTCCTCGTCATTTGTTCTTTCTTTTTCCATATCCTTTCCTCCTAATATTGATATACATGTGCTGTCAAATCTGCAATTATAAAATATCTGTTTCCTTTGTTATCCGGATATGTAACTCCATAAAAAAGTTCCCATAGTAATTAATCCTGCTCCAACCAGTATTTGTATCAAAAAAAGAATTGACATCGATGCCAGATCAAATAGTCCCTGTACTTTTTCAGGATACTTTTTATCATATACAACATAACTTTTTTTCCCTTTTATTTTTCCTATATTAGTAGAACTATTTTTTGAATAAGCTCTTACTAAAAATTTTCCCACTTCATATTCATAAAGTTCTTTATAGGAATTATCAAGATTCATGCTATAGTCAATAACTGTTGCCTTTGTAACCACACCGTTTTTTATCTCCTGGATTTTTTTCTTCTCCATATTGATGCCAATGGCTGCCATAACCATCCCTATAAAACAAACAAAAATCCTATCTATCATTTCGATCCTCCCATTAATTCTAAGTTTACTGTTCAAGAAAGAAGTTACTTCTCGATTCTAATGAACTACTAGGTAGCTCATTGTCGGGTTTCTAATGTATGGAGCAATGTTCGGGAAACTGTTCATAGTCTGCACTAAGTTTTCCATCTTTAGATGCCATTTCTGTGTATTCTGTTTCTGGGACTTATTATAAAAGATGAAAACCAAATGCCGGCTCCGGTATGAACTCTGCATTTACATTCGCTTTTAATTCTAATTTTTTTTCTTTAAATTCAAACCTATAATCCGTCAGATATTTGTCTATACATTTTTCCGTCATTCGTGTAATAATATCTAAACATTCATCCTCAGACAATCTTTGCAAATTTTTTTTCATCATTTCTTTTGTTACATGATTGTTATTTTGACACAAATAATCGATAACATATTCCTGTATTGTCCATTTCCCATTGTCACATTTTACGGCAGCATCTACACAGTCTAAATGATCGTATACTGTTTCATAGGCTAATTTTTTCCCGTCATGAACAGTATCTTTTGCGAAAAGCGTATAAAATCTTTTCTGGTTCTGATTTTCAAGACTACCTTCAGAGAATTTAATTTCATAATGCATTTGCAGGCTTTGAATATAAGGTCTGTAATAAACATCCAGATCCTCCAACTGATCATATGTAAAAATATCCCAGTAAATATTTATTTCTGTAATTTGCTTTAATTCTTCAAAAGAACTAAAGACTAATGGTATTCCAAAACATGTATTATCTCTGGCATGTAAAGATAACTGACATACTTTTTTATTTGGATATGGTGAATTGCTTACTATAGGAATATCCAACGCATCCCCATCTTTAATTACTTTGATTTTTCCATTGATATGTGTTGTCTCAGAATCGGTAAACAGATTTGGAATGATCCATAACACATAATTATTTTCTGTATATTCCGGATAGAAATTTTTTATCATTTCTATCTGCATTATTCTTCGTTCCTGTTCTTTGGAAATTTCAACGATTGTATCCATTACTTTAAATAGGATATCCCTTCCATATGCCTGCATGGATGGGGAGGGTTAGCAAATGGTTTTTCCCATTGTATATACCCTGTTATCCAATTCTCCTTTCTGCTGTATAAATGCTTTTTATTTATTTTGAAAATCAAATTTCACGGTTCCATTTTCATCTGCAATTAATACTGCATCAAACCGTTTTCCAGTTTTACTTTTAAACCCTTTAATAAGTCCAGTTTTTCCGCGCATAAGCTGCCTTACTTCTTCATCCGTCAAATGTTTTGCTGCAATCAGGTGCGGAATTTTATATCCACATTCACATTCAAAAAAAACATTTCCCTTTTTCATACAAGCGGAGCATTTTGGACATTTAATATCTGATTCTTCTAACACTTTCTCTGGTAAAACAAAATCTATCTTATTTCCATTCAAAACAAGCTTTGCAGTAAACATGCGACGTGTTCGTGATGAATAAAATCCACTGATAAAATCTGTTTCACCAACAACGAACAATTTTTTTATTTGATCATCCGGGATCTCTCTTTCAGCTATTTTATTTCCAAATCTAAACCCGCACTCACATTGATAACCATATTTGGATTTCAATAATTTATGTACTTTACACACAGGACAGTTATAATTACTTACTTCTTTCATTTCGTCAGCATTGGGGAATTCAAATTGCAGCTTTTTATCCGCATTATCCCATTTTAAATATGCGGAAAATGGTCTTTTCCCTTTTTCTTTGGGTTTAAAACCATCAATCAGATCTGTTTTTCCTTCGGTCACCAGCTTTATTACCTGCTTATCATCTAAAGAGATGCCTGCAATGGTCCCCACATAAAAGTTGCATCCACCAGGGTTTTTAGAATATTTACTGCAAAAATATCCAAACTTATTTTTTTTCAACCTATTTCCACATATTGGACAATTTGCAGCAACATCTACCGGCACATTATCATCAAATTTCAACGCTATTTTCTTTTGTGTGTTATCCCAATATAATCTTGCTTCAAAACTTTTTTTATCTTTATTTTTTAAAGAAACCGGCTCTGTTACACCTCCATTAAGAATAGTCTGAAGTTCTTTTTCCTTAATGGTATGTCCCATAATGTTCCCAAGTACAAAACTGCAATCTGTTTCCCGACGTTTTTCCTGTGCTTTATAATTTTCACAACGATATCCGTATGATGTTGCAAGAATTTTCCCATTACAAATTGGACAATGATAATTTGTTATCATATCCTCAAATTCAGGGAATCTAAACCGTACTCTTTCATTTTCTCTGTCCCATATTAAAAAGGCATCAAATTTGCCACCGTCTTCTTTTTTAAATCCTTTTATTACGTCAGTACTATTCTCTTTTATCAATTTTTCAATCTGCTTAATCGGAATAGCTTTTCCTTTGATTTTTCCAATACGAAACTTACACCCATGATCTGCATCTATATAATCTTCGCACCGATAAAAACCATCTCTTTCCAAAATGCTTTTCCCACATATTGGACATTTTAAATCTGTTTTATTCCATGGCATATCGGTAAGTTCAAATTCCAATTTTTTACTATCGTTATTCCATTTCAAATACGCTGCAAATGGCTTTCCTTTTTGAGAAATAAAGTCATAATACGGTCCTGTCTTACCATAATGTAATAAGGTTGCTAATTCATTTGTAAGTAAACGGTGCCCTAAAATATCCCCTATCGCAAATTTACATCCTTCGTTCTTGCTTATATTCGACTTACACCGGAATCCCCAACTGGTTGTTTCTATGTCATCCCCACATAACGGACATTTGATTTTTGTGTTATAAGAATCAAATTCCTTATATTCATATTGAATACGGTTAGAAGCAAATGAGCGAATTTTACCTGCTATAATTCCAGTGTTGTCCTCAGTTTTTAATCTATTGCAAGTTTCTCTAATATAAGTATAAAGTTCTTTTTCATAATCACTTTTAAAAATCTGACCATTTGCAATGCCATCCAGTCCTTTTTCCCATTTCGCAGTCATTTCAGGAGAAAGCAGTTCAGGCAATGTAACATTTACGACTTCATAAATCATTTCTCCAAAAGCAGATGGAACCAATACTTGTTTTTTATCTTTTACACAGATATAATTCAATCGTAACAATTTTTCGATAACCTCCGCTCTTGTAGCAGAAGTACCAATGCCATCGGCTTTAATTTGCTCTCGTAATTCGTCATCCTCAATAAGTGTTCCTGCTCCTTCCATTGCAAGAATAATAGAACCTGACGTGTATCTTTTGGGTGGAGTCGTTTCTCCTTTTCTTATTTCATATTGTGCAGAATAGCATTCTCCCTGACGAAGTTTAGACATAGCCGCCACCCTTTTTTCTGCATTTTCATCCTCATCAGGAAATCCAAATACTTCATAATAACCTTGCTCTACCAGGTACTTATTCGTACCATGGAAAGTTTCATTTTCACTTATTGCATCAAATGATACACGCTCATACTCTGCCGGAGGAAAAAATATAGCTAGAAATCTTCTGCAGATCATGTCATACACATACTGTTCTTTAGTTGTCAATGTACCAGAAACCTTTCCTGTTGGGATGATTGCATAATGATCAGTTACTTTGCTATCGTCGATATATTTTCCTTTAATATTCCAATGATTTAGCTCAATTTTTTCAACATATTCTCCATATGTACCTTTTTTTAGACCTGAAAGATTTTTCCCAATTTCTTTTGCGATTGCATTTGTTAATACACGAGCATCTGTTCTTGGATAGGTCGTCATCTTCTTTTCGTATAGACTTTGAGCAATCTGTAATGTTTCAGCCGGAGATAAATGATATTTTTTTGTACATTCTCCTTGTAATTCTGCCAGGTTAAATAATAACGGAGCATTCTTTTTTTCAATCGTTTTTGTGACATTTGATATTCTCATTTCCGCATTTAAACAATTTATCAATTCGATTGCATCCTGCTCTTTTAAAAACCCGTATTCCGAATACAATTTAGGTGACTGAAAATATTTACTATTCTCATTAACTTTCCATTCACATTCCACAGTCTCGCCTTCAATATTCAATAACCCAGCAATTCGATAAAAATTTGTGACATGAAAATTTCTGATTTCACGTTCTCGATTTACTATCATGCCAAGCACACATGTCATGACACGGCCTACTGAAATAGGTTTATATTTTTTCTGTCCAGATCCAGAATTAAGCATAATTGCATATCTGACTGATAAAAGACGGGAAAAATTTATTCCTACAGCATAATCCTCTATCGCTCTCATATATCCGGAATCTTTCATTGCCTCGTACTGGCTTAAATCTTTTGCTTCCGAAATTCCTCTAAGAATTTCATCCTCTGTTTGAGAATCGATCCAAACAACTTTCTCAGAAGCTTGAGGAGCATGTCCTGCAAACTGACGTACAAGCATCTGTATGTATAATCCTTCTCTTCCAGAATCACCCGCATAATAAATTGAATCTATGTCCGGCCTGTTATATAATTGTTTAACGATTGCAAACTGCTTTGAAGTTTCTTTAATAATTTCATATTTATATTGATCCGGAAGAAATGGTAATGTATCCAATTTCCATTCCTTTAATGCTGGATCATATTTTTCAGGATATGACATTGTAACTAAGTGTCCTACTGTCCAAGTTACAATCCATTTATCATTTTCCAAATATCCATTTGTTTTTCCATTGCTTGTTACCCCCAACACTTTGGCATATTCCATTCCAACGGAGGGTTTTTCTGCTATAATTATCGATTTTCCCATATTCCGGAACCCAAAATTCATTAACCCCTGATAATTTCAATTCTTTAATTTCAGAGTATCTATTTTGGCTCGTTCACCCCATCTTTCTTTTAAATTTTTGCAATGATTTTTTCGCACTTTACAAATGATTTAGTAGATCTCATGTTTTTTTTTCGTAAAAAAATATTCCACCCATAGAATATCTATATTTCATTCTTTCTAGTCCTTTTCTGTCTCTCTGACAGATTCGTTTAAAGAACTTATCATCATGGATTTAGCAATATTAGATATGATACGTTTCTTTTTTTCGCTGATTGTACCGTTATCATTTACCCGGATTCCTGCAAACATAGAGTATTCACATCCATCAATTTCTACATAAACAAATTTGCCTATGAATTTTCCATACAATTCCGGTGTAATAGATACATTGCCTTTTACATCAGCAATCAGTTTGAATGCATCATTGGATTTACTTGATTTATATTTGATTTTATTTTTGACTGGTGACATCCAAATGTCACAAACAGAATGATTCATTATACTTTCCTGCTTATTTTCAGAATTTGATAATGAAAAAGATGTACCTTTTTGCACCGCTATAACAACGGCATTTATGTTAAACAGAATATATGTATCTGTACCATTTTTGTACAAATACGTTCCGTCAGAATAATCTATATCCTGATCAATTTCCGAGATCATGGTACAATTTTCCAAAACATCCGACGGCAATTCAAATTTCAGCCCTTCAATGGATGTTACATTCGTATAATCCCTAATGTTTTTTCTGTATAATGTATTTCCACATCCGGAAATCGTCAGTAAAACAACCATAACCATACATACAAATGTTTTTTTGTTCATCGTATCTTAAAATCTCCCCAGCTTTTCATAATGTTCAGTGCTTTCTGTAACTGTTCATAATCCATATACCCAAAATGACAATCTTCTGATTTTATCCCAAGTTCTTTGGATAATTTAAAATACAATCTATTTTTTCCAGCCGTGCTATCCCAGTGTTTATCAAATTCCTGATGACATACCATCCGCATTCGTCTTGTTCTACCATCTGACAAAACACCAAGCGCATCCTTTTTTCTATTTTCATGTGTTCCAACATAAGCTCCACATTTTGTACAAAAATAACAATAGCCGCTTTTATATGGAGTTATTCCAAAATCCTTCATCCTTCCATATATTACCTTTCCACCGCATTTACATACGGTAGGTCTTGAATCATATTTCATATATCCAAATTCCTTTCCATTTTTATCCATATGCATTCACTATCAATACACTATGGTTATATTGCTGCTGTCTATACCATAATCACCATTCTTAATATCAATACTCTCCCAATACACCCCAGTGATATTACCGATGTCTATACCGGATCTGCGCATTTAATTTCCGCGCCGTCACCAATACACCCCAGTGATATTACCGATGTCTATACCTAATAGCCTTAATTATAGTGCCGAAACAACTTTGACACTCCCCATGCCTAAAGGCAGGGGATTCTTGCTACCTGCCGAGGTTATCGGCTGACCAGTACATTTCTGTTAGGCCGCAGTGCAAGATATGGGTATGCCATTACCCATCATAGGGCAGAGCCTATAGCTCCCTATGCAGTATGTCTGTTACCAACATACTCAGTTGAGTTACATATGTTCCTGGCTCCAAGCAGATCCCGATGTGTGTGGAATCCACACTTGCATGTGTAATTTCGATCATTGGCATGATGGATGTTTCCACATATCGGACACCTCTGGCTTGTATATGCCGGGTTTACATACTCAACCTGAATGCCTGCAAGCTTTGCTTTGTATTCTATATACTGTGCAAGTCTATAGAATGGCCATGTATGCAGGCTGTGATTGTTTTTGCGACTTGTTCTTGTCGTGGAACGGATATTTTGAAGCTGCTCCATCTTTATTACCGAAACATTATGGGCTGCTGCCGTAGCCACAATGTCATGACTTAACTTATGGTCGATATCCTTCATGATACGCTGTTCTTTATTATTGATCTTAATGACGGCAGCCGGTTTCTTTGCTTTCTGTAGCTTTTTGCGAAGATATTTATAGTGTCTGCGCATGTACTTGTTTCTGCGTCCATTGCCGTAGAACTTAACACTGCCATCCGAGCAGTAGCTTACAGCAGGACATTTAATGCCTAGGTCAACACCCATGACATTGCCATCATCAGAATATTGGAGTTCCGCAGCCTCATAGACAACCTGAGCAACTATCTTATTTCCCTTGCAGACGATGCGCATTGTGCCAAGTTTAGCATTAGCAAATATCATTTTTTGCCTATCCGTCATAGAGGTGCGGACAGATATACGCTTTGATTTGCCATCAATCAGAACCGGGAAATCAATATAGTTATCTTTAATTTTGAAATTCTGATTATTGATATAGCAGCAAGGTCTTTTAAGTACAGGAATTGCAGGTTCCTTTATCGTAACAGCAGATTTCTGTTTGGCAAGCTTTTTGTTTTTGGCAGAAACCTTACGACAGTCTTTATTGTACTTATTCACGATAGATCTGGCATCACGTATACATTGATTTGTCAGAGCAGATGGCAGGGCTGCATCTACATCGGCAGTTGTATATTTACTGATAGATGTACCATTTGTGGCAACAGAAACAAGGCTGTTAACCGTACTGATGTACCCGTTCATAGCCATAACAATAAGATTCTTTTGTTCTTTTGTCATATAAAGTTTGATGGTTTCTGATAGTTGCATAAAAGATACCTACACGTTTTTCTGATTTTCAATGTATTGTTTGATTACTGCAAGCGGAGCACCGCCAACCGTACTCACAAAATAGCTGTTCGTCCAAAGGCTCGGCAGCCTTGATTTAAGCCAGGGAAACTCCGCCCTCAACATTTTAATGCAATAGATATTAGATAGCATTCAACAAAATAATAGTTGCCTTATATCCCCATTGCTAAAGCAAGGGGCTTTACGGCGACATTTGGTAATCGATAGCTTTTTCAGTATAGAATTCACTGCCTACTATGACAGTTTTCGCCTGTATTATAGCGACTTTACATTCTACATACCTTTGTGTGAACTACTCGGTAATTGAATTGCCGAGGATTCCCGCTTGAGATCCTAAAATAGGAAATCGCAAATTTTACCTTCTTTTTTTCTTGGATTTTATCCTTTGACTTTGAATTTTCTTACAAAATCCCGCAGAGCAATAGCCTGGTTCAGTTATTTCTAAAAGCGATAATTTGGTTGCAGCTTTCCAGTACTTGCAACTGAAACACTGCTTTGTAGGTTGATTGATATTATTTCCCAAACCTATTTTAGACATTATTAATCTTTCCTTATCCGTATAAGTTTTTATACCTTTTTGGTATATTATACCTTATAATACCTTTTTGTTTGAGATTTGTCAATCATAATAAAAAGGCAAATAACCACATTCCTATAGTTATTTGCCAGTCTATTTTACGATTTCTTTTTACTACTGATTTTCTTGATTTTATAACTTTCTGACCATTTTCCGTATACCTTGCTGCCAGTAGAATCATTCTTATATGCGCGCACCTGGATATAATATGTTTTCTTTTTACTGAGTCCTTTTATTTTAAAACTTTTTCCAGTACATTTAATTTTCTTCGCATTTTTGAATTTTGGTGAAGTAGATATCCGGATTTCATATTCTTTTACTTTTTCACTCTGCATATATTTTCCTGTAACGTAATCTGCTTTTCTTTTTACACTTACAATTACCGGCTTATTTACCGTTACTTTTTTCCATTTTGCATATATTGTGACTTTCTTTGTAGCTGTCTTGGGAATTTCTGTAATTTTATTAGTAAGGTTTGAGTCGCTGCACCAGCATATAAAAAGATATCCTTTTTTGGATGGCGCTGCTAACCTATATGGCTTTGTTTCATCGTATGTGTCTGCATTTTGGGGATTATTTTTTCCTCCACTTAAACGGTAAATGATTTTATGCGTTACCGTCTTAGCTTTGATTTCATAGTTTAAATGCTGTGGACCCGTAAGAACAATATAATAATCTTTGTTTCTCCTTAATCCGTCCACGATTATATCCATTGTTCTGCCAGCATCAATCGTCCCGTATTTAATACGGTTCCCATCTTTTTCTATAATGTTGTAATTCAGTTTTCCATCTGATTTTTTGTTAGCGATCACAATATTAATTTTTGTAAGATTTCCGGTATCTACTCTGAAAGTATCATTGTCATCTTTATCCTGTAGGGATCCGTTATAAGCTTTTGCTTTTATTTTTAATTTATAAGCTGTTTTTACTGTATCTCCTTCCGGATCTTCATGGTAGCTTACTTTAATTTTATATTTGCCTGTTATATTCGCTGTTTTAGACTCAACATGTAAATAATATGTACTGTTTTTTTTCAGCTGCATATAAATCTGACTCTGTTTTCCAGTCTGTACATATACATATTTTTTTTCTACTTCTTTCGTGTCAAACAAGTTCATTGCCAGAAAAGCTTCGCTGTCCGTGTTTATAAAATCAATAGCATAGTATCCATTATCCGCTTTAGTTTTAAATTTATATATATCTACATCTCCGTATCCATCAATTTTACCATTTACAGTCTTTCCTATTGATATAGTGGTTGCCGATTTAAACGTGTCACCACAGTCATCATTTATTTCCTTTACTAAAATACTTACATCCCCTGGTGCAACATTAGCCATATTTCTTGTGTATGCCAAAATATAATAGGTGCTGTTTTTATCCAGTTTCAGAGACATGGTATTTTTGCCGCTGGCTGAAATACTTTTTGTCTTTCCCGTGATGATCACCTTATCTGCATCATATAATTCAAATGTAACAGAATTTCCAAACCTGTTTATCTCTGTAATTTCATAAAAACTATTTTTAGATCCGGTAGTAAATGATACCGCATATCCTAAATAACCTGTATATTTCCCATCTTCTCCTTCCTCAGATGTAAAAAACTGACTTGTTTCTTCGCCCAGCGTTAACCTTTGAGCATTATATAAATAGCTTGTTGCATATGTACTAGGTTTTACATTTACTTCTGCATGTACAACAGATGTATTTAAAATACAGATCCATGCTATACATATTGCAAATGAAATAATAATTGTTTTTACTTTATTCATATCTTATTTTATACCTCCGATCCGTTCCAAATTTAAACAGTCCAGCTGGTTTCATCGACCAACCATTTTCCACTTGATATAGTGTATTTTTTTTCATTTTTGCAATAAAAAGACAGGATTGATAACTCTCGCTCATCCTGTCTTTTCTTCTAATTCCACTGACCATAACATTCCATATCGCTGCTGACTGGATCTGATAAACTGCCTGTTGAGCATACCCAACCAGTAAACGTCTTTCCATCCTGTGATGGTGCTATCGGTACAGGTATCGTATCCCCGGCATTTAATATATATTTTTTATAAATTTCAGTATCTCCCTCATTTTTATAAAATGTTATGGTAAATGTTTCGACCTGATCTTCTGTCAATTTATTTAGGATTACCGTCCTGCCACTGTCTTTGATCAGACCTGCATTGCCGTTTGGATTTGTGAATTTTTCATTCATATTTACAGAAAGCAATCCTTTGTCAAAATCAACTCCCATAACTTTCATCTCCAATGCGCCATTAGAGTCCATTGCCATAGACATACTTTCTGCAAAATCAGACAGCATTTCATGATTATTTGATACTGTATATTTTTCTGTGACTTTCGCTACTGAAACAGTATCTTCCGCTGCTGAATCTGTGTTACTTCTTATTTCTGTTGATCGGTTCATACGCCCTGTCATAGTAATTACCATGACTATCGTGAGAATTCCGACAATAATTGTTACAAAAAAAGTTGCTGCACTTCTCATTTCTATATCCTTTCTACCGGAATTTCGATATCAACAATTCTTTTTTTATTTATATCATCCGTAGCTTTAATACGGATGACATAAATACCCGGATTTGAAAAGGTAATGGTTCCATCTGTTTCATTGTATGCTTCCAGACAGTCATTTCCATTCTCATCATTTAAACTCAAAACTTTAATGTGTGCGGCATTCCCTGAGTATGTGGTTGTTCCTATATAATCTGAAAGCAGATTACTAATGGTATACATCTGATCCGTTCTTTTATATTCTATATCAGGTGCTGTTTTGGCAGCCTCACTTTTGAATGACGCAAAATCAGAATACGTTCCATAATCTACGTTTACCGTAGGAATATTGGAACCAATAATTGCAAACACTCCTTTATTTCCATTGTTATCTGTTATGTTTATAAATAGGAAAAAACATAACGATACGAGAACAATGGCTTCTACGAAAAAACCGCCATATTGTCTAATTATTTCTTTCATTTATACCTCCAAAAGACTGGATTTTTCTTTCTGCAATCTTTTATCCGCAGATGGTTTGCAGGAACGATTGTATAGCTGTATTTAAAATACCTCCCGTCTGAAAAAAAGACTTATAGATTTCAAATACTGCCACAACACCAATTACCTCCAAAAAGGTTTCTCCAAACTGTTGCACTATAATTTTCATACTTAATTACAGGCGGAATTTTTATTATAAAAACCCGCCTTTCTCCTTTCTCTCAAAATGAAATGTAATTTAACAGTCCAATGAGCATTTTGATAATTGCAGTTCCTCCTGCTAGAGTCAAAAGCGTTTGCCCCATATGATCAATGATATATTCCATCTACTACTCTCCTTATCTTGCAATTCCCCTGGTTGTTTTATCTGCAGAAATATTGAACAGCGGCATTGTGTATTTATAGCCCAGGACAACTTCCGCACATGTGTAAAAATTGTCCTCGTCATACTGTACATTCTGTACCGATAATGTGTAACCGTTTGCATTTGCCTGACTGATGCAGGACGTAATTACGTTAGGATTAAAATTACTATTTTCAATTTCAGCTATTACGTCCGCCTTATACTCTTTTGCAAGAGATATCTGCAATGTACTGTTAACCAGCAATATACATGAAAAAATATTAAATGTAAGGATCAATAATATGCCAAATGTATTTATGATCTGTTTCATAAGTTTTTAGGCATCATACATATAATTTATTATGTAGAATTCTGCCTTCTCCTTTCTTTAAAATTAAACTGCAAGTTGACCCAAAATTTGCAAGGTAACAAGTAGACCTACTGTCATATCAACCAGTAATTTTAACGATGCAACCAGAACTGGATAAGTGAAAATCATTTTCATTTTAAATGCAATGGATTCATTATTCAGTTCGTCTGCCTTCCCCTGCAGTTTATTAACACTTTCTATAAGGTTTTTTATTTGCTGGTCAGAGTCACCGACACCATTTTCAGATATAGAATACAACATTTTCATACAGCTCTGAATTTCCGGTGCATCAAATTCCTTAAAAAAGGACCCGTAACTTTCAATGCTATCTGGATTTTGTTCCAAACGTTCCATTAATTTTTCCAGTTCTTTTTGGATAATTACAGGAGCATTTTTCATAGATTTTGCTAAAGATACATGAACATTGTTATGCTGTAACAAAAGAGACATCTGCATAAACCACTGTGATATGGAAGCATACAAACCTTTTTCCACACTTTTTTTTGCAACATTATAACCAAGTTTATGTTGTCTTAACATAAATATTGCTATTAGCAACAGCAGAATTGCTATTGTATTTTTTTGATAGCACAATGCAATTATTGTTCCTACTGCAAACGGAGCTGCATAAAACAAACTCTTTTTTTTCTGTTTATTATCATCAAAGTTTACTATAAACTCATAATCTCTTAGTAGATCTTTTTCAGATACCGAGTTCATTTCATTCAAAGGACTATCTGTCTGCATTTTAAAGGACTTTAAAAGAACGAAGTACATGCATAAAATAAATACCAGTGAAGAAATTTGAGTTAATGTGACATCGAAAATACTTGTACTATTAGTCATATTTTCATATAACGTATTCATATAGTTAAACGTGTATAAAACTGATAATGTAAGTGCTGATGCCATACCGATAGAAATAATATTATCGATATGAGCCGTTTTTTTTGTTGCTAACAGTGTATATCCTCTTTTTTTCCAATTTTCTATGTCTTCTAACATTAATAAAATGGAGTTTTTATTATCTCCGCCGGTATCTTCACTGTTATACAACAGATCATGCATTGTAACAATCTTATCGCACATATATTTTTCTTCGATCATTTCCAGAGCTTCTTTTTCCAAAGCTCCGTTTTCATCAAAAGTTTTACCGCCAATGATATGTTCAATCGCCTTGTCAATGCATTCTTTCATATTTCCTTCTTTAAAACTTTCTCGTGTTTCCTGTAATGCAGACAGTATTTTCCCTGTTTTCTGAAATGAATATAACATCTGATCCATATATTCCAGTACATCTGCAAACCTTTTTTGTTCAAACATCTGTTTGTAGATCTGTTCGATACACATCGGAATTAGAGCAACTGCAACGATGATCGCAATAATCAGATATTCCGGTCTCAGTTTGTAAAGCAAACCAATGGCGCTAATTCCGATAACACTTCCAATAATAAAGAATGCATGTGTAAGCCATGAGAAGTCATATCCATACACATGAATTTCTTTAGCAAGGTTATTCGGATTCAATAACCATAACCAGCGGATTTTTGATTTTTTCTCCACTTTTTCTGATTTTACTTTTTCCTTTCCAGAAATTGATTTTTTTATGGAATTTACATTGATCGCATTTTCATGTGCAGTTTCTTTTTTTACATTTTTTTCTTTTCTTAATTTTTTCATGAAAATAACAGATAACCTAAGTCTTTTTATTTATAGATTATCTGTCCTCCTTTCTTTCAGATTATTGAGTTGTTTCTTCTTTTCTTCTCTGTTCTTTTCTTAGAACATCAAAATCTTCACAGACGAACGGATCATCAATGCCGGCCTCATGAAATTTTGCAATAATTTCTTTGGGCAGCTCCTCACTTACCAATTCTCCATCCTCAATTATCATGTAACATTTATTTTTTAATTCTGTTCTGTCAAAAAAACATACCTGATCCATCTTTCTGTGAATCTGTCCATTTTGGTCTACGTGTCTTTTTACTAGAATACCAACATCTACATATCGATAGATCCGGTTTTCCATACGTGCAGCATCATTGACATTGTTCATCATATTTTGAATTCTGTCCGGCAATTTCCTTAAATCATCAAGATGAATAGTTGTAAATCCGTGCACACCTGTACTCCACTGTTCCAACAATGATGTAACCTCTGTTGAGCGTGCCTCTGATAACATCAGCCATTTGGGATTTTGTCTTAATGAAGCTTTGATTGCGTCTGTATACGTGAAGCCATCACCGACTTTTAATTCTACTGCGTCTGCTCCAGGATTAATTTCCCTGTAATGAATTTCTAATGAGTCTTCGATGGTTATTACTCTGTCTTCCGGACGGATAAACTGCATGAAAAACTTTGCACACTCTGTTTTTCCCGCACCTGGTTCTCCACCAAATACGAAATTCATATTTACCCGCACACAATTAATTAAAAGCTGGAGAATCATCTCCGGACAGTATTTTTCTTTGATCATTTCATCAATGGTATTTCGAATTAAGCACGGAGATTTACGAATACAGATACTTATTCCAGACGTTGCAACTGAATCATGAATGACACTGATTCGAAGTTCTTTTGTATCTGCTTCAAGAATTTTATTTACTTTATTTAAATTTCCATTTACGCTATTTGCAATATTATGCGTAAATGTTGAGATGAAGCTATCGGACAAAGTGATATTCTTTTTATATTTACCTTTTTTTAAATCAGTAATCCATAATTCACGTCCATTGTAATCAATATCTGTGACTGTAGGATTTTCAATGAATTCCCAAAAAACTCCAAATTGTTTCGGTGTTGGTTCAAACATGTTGTTACTCATGATATTTTTTTAGCAAAGTTATGTTCATATAAACTATGCTGTTCTCCCTTCTTTTTATATAAGCGGAGGAAAAGTTTTGACACTTTACCCCCGCGCACTGTTCGAACCATCTTTTTACGGCATCAGACCTGACATTTTCGTAAAGAAATCTGTTAATGTGCTTCTAAACTGTGTTGCAACAAATCCATCTGATGTTAAAAGATTTGCAATGATTATGCCCAACAGGACAGATACAAGTATCGCAATAACAGCCGGTGCGTAATGTTTAATAATTTGTTCCATTTTTTTATCTCCTTTATTCTGTGATCTTAATAATTTCCTCTTCCATGTTTTCTCCGTCCAGTCCATATCCAATATCTGTTATTTTAGTATCCGTATAGTGATAGACAGATACCTTATATGTTCCTGCAGGAATATATGCATATGTTGTTGTGAGCTTGTGATTGCTCGTATCAACATCAAAAATTCTTGTTTCTCCATTTTGATTTTCTACACTTCCCCAAAGGGATCCGTCCCCCTCATAAGAAACATAAAATTGGATATTTGAATTATCCTCGTCTAATGTGAATTCTTTTTCTTCGCATATCGTATCCGATGCCGGACTGGATGAATCAGCTGATACATTCAATATTTCAAGATCCTGCGGAGTGATAGATATTTTCCATCTTCCTGCCATTACCTTGTCAATTTCCGTATAAGCTTCTCCATTTTCTGCAGTCATACCATACTCCTTGTTATCAGGAGAAATCAAAACGGCATTAACATCTTCATCTGCATAAACATCTGTGTTATACTGAACCGAAAATCTTACGTTTTCTGTGGCTGTTTCAACGGAAACCATATACTGCTGTGAATACACATCTCTTTTTTCCGCTAATGTTTCGTAATACGGTTCATCCATTGTTTGTTCTGCATCATCTGCTTCGCCTTTTTTGTAATCAAAATACTTAAAAAGACCTTTGCCATTTATGCAATACCATCCGTTTTTTAAATCCGGCAGCATATATATAGCGACATAGCCATTCTTCGTATTCGTTATTTTCCCTGTCTGAAGTATTTCATACGACTGAAAAAAATTGCGGTCGGCTTTTATAACTGCTGTTCCATAATATGTTCCAACATAATATCCAACCGAATACTGCCCGTCTTTTTCAAGTCCAACTATCACTCCTGCATCATTAATGGTTTTTTCTGATACCGGTTCGTCATTGATAGAGACAATCCTGATTTCCGTGGACTTTTTTTCGGACAGTTTTTCATATGCATCGCTTTCTTTAATGATATTTTTGTTTAGTGTATAACAAATATAACCATCGTCATCAATGTAACCACCGTACATTCCAAGCGACCATCCTATATCTTTGAATCGCTCTAATTTGGAATCTTTTTCCTCTGATTTTTCAGATGGAAATGCAACAACTTCTTTTTTATACAGCGTTGGCACAAGCCCTTCATCTTCATTCATCCATAACAGACGACTTTCTGACGGTTTCTCTACTGTTCCGGAAGCAGTTCCGTCCGGCATGTATGCTTCATAAAAATCTGCACCATCTTTTATGTAATACACATCATTTTCCAACTTTTTATCATCTACAGCCTGCAGTTTATACTGATCTTCGTATTTAACAAAAATCTGTTTTTTCCCGCAGCCAGATATAAGCGTGCAAAAAAAAATACCCATGAATATAAAACTGACTTTTTTCATATGTACGGATGACTGCGTGTCAAATTGCTCTTTCTTCTCGTCATCCCAACACCTCCCTTCACTATTATCATTGATCCAATATAGATCAATCCGTTAATAAGTCCCTCTTAACACTTTCCGAATAGTTTGATCACAGCATTTATATTCTGCCGCTAGTTCCTGTATAGATAATATATCCGATTTAACTAATATTTCTCTCTGTTTCTCTTTGTTAAGCTTTCGAAGCGTCGGCCATTCACATCCGGAAAAATATTCTTTTCTTTGTAAAACTTCGAGATTATCATAGGATATGTTATCTCTATTTCCATCCCTATATACAAGAACCTCTTTTGCTGTCAATTCTCTTCCATTAATTGCAGCCCACACAATGCGACCAGCAAGCCTTCTACGTTTTTTTCCATGAATTGTCAGACTAATTTGTCCGTCTGATACGCTCATGACCTTTCCATTCTGATTTCTAACGGTTCCGTCTTTTGTAATACTGTAACCGTTGTATTCATATACCTCTAATTCGTTTTGCTCCATAGTTTACCTCACTTCAAAGTGTTACGATTTATCACATAGTACAATTTCCAATAACACTTTTCTGTTGGTTTCTTCTCTCTTTCCTCCTTTATCATGTACTAAGATTTATCTTGGCACTCCCACGGTTTTAACCGTTGGCTTTCTCGCTGCGCCCATAATTGAATTCATAATTCCAAAAGAATATAAACACCAGTTACATGCTTACGATATTTCCTGAAAGACGCTTTTTCGCATCTTCTTTTCTTGTGATCTGTACAATACACTGTTTACCTCTGCTTGGAATTCCAGATGCCGGATATCCGCAAAGGCAGTCCATTTTTTCCTGCAAATTCACAAAAACACCTGCTTCATCATCAGCGTTTTTGATAACACCGCCATAATAACCGCCAAGTTCGAATGAATCATAATACTGTTCAGCCGGTTTTGGTTCGGCATCTCTTTTACTTGCACTAATTGTTACAAGACGGCAGGCAGCTCCGTCAAGACGGTCATATCTGTATTCCTTGATGTTGGACACTCTTACATAAAACTGATCGTTGATAGAAAATTCATCTGTGATCACACCAAGAGCAAGCCAGGATAATTCTTTTGAAATAATTGTTGTTTCTGCTCCGCAAACTTCAACTTTGACGCGGTCCTTTCTAACACACACAACCTTCGCCAAAGCTTTTACTCCTTCTACCATTTCCGGTTTGCCGTCATTTTGCAAATTAAAATAATACCGGCTTGTCTTAATTGCCAAGGCCTCCACTCTGGACCCCTTTGCATACCTTTCCGCTTCATGCAGATCGTATACGGTAAATTCAATTTCACCGTTAATCCTGGAAATCATTTCATTTTTCAGATATTCTACACCGCGTTCACCTCTGTAGTCCTCCAGTCTGATCGGAAACAACTCCTGTACCGGAATTAAGATTTTAAATAAGCCGCGTGTGTTGTCAGCTTTTACCTGTGCACTCATCTGTCCTGTTGTCGAATCTTCAACAACACCAGTAATCACACCTTTTAAGATCAATTTTTTCGGATATGACCGGACCGCAGCCTTTAATATTTCATATTCCTCTTTCAGATAGTCTTTTTCCGTTTTTGCGCTTGCACCACGCTCAGAAACTACTTTTTCTTTTCTTCCATAGAGTTTTCTTTTTTCTTTTTTATTGGCTGCAAAAACGCGTCGTTTATCGAAGATAGTTGCAATTGCTTTTGCAATTTCATCAACTGTTGGATTGATTTCTCCGTCTTCAATGTCTTCTACAGAGTCTTCTGCAGAGTCTTCTACAGAGTCTTCTTCGCTGTCATTTATATCTTCGATATCTTCTTCCAGTCCAACAATGTGTTCATCTTCTGCCGTTTCGGTATTTTGGTTACCTTCTACCTGTTCCTCCTGCTCTGATATTCCGTCAGTCTGATTTTCATCCTCCGGCAACGTACTCTCTGTTGTATCTTCCGTATTTACTTTTTTGGGTCTGCCTTTTTTCTTTTCAGGTGGATCCATTTCCGTTTCCAGACCATCATTTTTAATTGTTTCTTCGTTTTGTGTCATACGTCCTCCTTTATGAAATTTAAAGTAAACCAAGCGGAAACCGTCATTTATTATGTTGAGAAAAACATATCTCGCACTGGCTAACAATTCCCGATTAGGTTATTAGACAGAAACATATACGTTCTGTCTGACAAAAGATATGTATACCTTTGTTTGTCTATTATACCATTTGCAACCTTTATGTCAATTCTAATTTTACTAATTTTTACCTTTATATATATATATATATCCCAAATTATACTTTTTATATTTATCGTGTTTTTTTCTGAAATAAGTGTGCATTTTATCTAAATGAAGCACGTTCTTTAAAATTGCGTACAAAAAAGCAGTGTTCATTCGAACACTGCTTTCACATATCAATTCAGATAACAATACCTTTTTTCCAGTTTATATACATATCCACTCTTTCTGTAGGATCTTCATAAATAATCTCCATTGAATCCCTTGTCATATTCATATACTTTAAAAATTTTAGGAAATCATCTTTTTCTGTTATCTTTTCCCAATACTTTTCTGCAATATCATTTTTATGTGTATCCATATAATCGGATATTTCATTTACGATTTCCGCTTTTTCCTGACTGCCTTCAAGAACATTCACAGGGTCTTTATAATTATTTTCAATACATGATATCAGCCATCCCATATAGTTTTTGATGTAAGCCTGTCTATCTGCCAAAGTAATGGCATCCGTAACTTTTTCATAATTATGACCTGAACATTCATATAATTTTAATAAATCTTGTTCAGATAAACCATTGTGTCCTATGAAATAAACAAGCTGCTCCGGCAGGTTATGATCAAGGACCATCTGATCAAATTTCTCATTACATTCTATTATTTCATTTTGAAGAGTGTCTATGTCAGTTTTTGGCTTATTTTTTTTAATCAGAAAAGTAATTGTTTGGATCTTTGATCCCCGTCCTTTACTGTCTGTTTTATAATCAAATGCTATATCCGCTTTTTCTTCCAGCTCTTTTTGAGCAACTTTTAATACCCGCCGTTGAAATTCATCCCATGTCGGATACTGCTTTTCTTTTGCTATTTCATAAACTTCGTCCCATGATTTACCTCTGTTAACGGCATCCTGTACGCCCCTCTCATCCATATTTATTAATCCGATAGTACATTTTAACTCATTTAAGCCGTAGGACTTTTCTACCACCGTTTCATTCATATCCACTCGATATATTTCTTTTTTCAACAATTCATAAAGCCTATATGAATAATTGTATTCAAACTTCACAAGTACCGCTAATTCATAAGTTGTGAAGCTTGTTTTTAAATTATGTATGTAAGGTGTAATTCCCGAACTGAATTTGATTGTTAACAACCCTTTTTCATAAGTTGCTTTATCCAGCAAAGGGAACACTTCAAATTTTCCAGGCGCTGACTCAATAGTGAACATGTGTCCAACCAGCCTTTTCGATGTATCCTTTAATTTTCGATAGAGGTTTTCTCGTTTTACCCCTAAAATGGCCATAGCTTCTCTCGCTTCAATGGTTGCTACAACATGCTCATGTTCTACACGTAATCTTGTCATAGCAAGTGCCATTATTTTATTTTCGGCTATATTTGATTTATATTTAGCCGTAACGAATTTATTCGATTTTGTTAAATATGCACCCTGGACGATATTATTTATTTGATTTTCACCAACTCCTGCAGATATTTTATTTTGTATTTTATCATTTATTATATTTTCGACCATCATAAAATCCTTATTTCTTGTATATTACTTGTATAATTGTTACTCCTACGGTTATCATTATGAGAGTTTCTGATCACAATGTTTTTGACACTCCCCCTTCCTTTAGGCATGGGGAGTGTCAAAAAACACAATCCTTTACTTGAGTATATGTTTTTTTATTTTTTATGTCAAGATAATTATGTCATTTCATACACTTCTTTATGTCATTCTGTACATTTTTTTATGTCAAAAATGCAGTACCTTTTTGCGTATATAAAATTATAATTTAAGATAAGATCAACAACAACATTTATTTATTTTATTTATTTAAGAACAAAGAAAAGCCTGATAAATCAAGCTTTTCATGAAAAAACCTACTGCATAAATGACTGCAACCTACTGCATAGATGACTACAACCTACTGCATGGATGACCATAACCTACTGCATAAATGACCACAAAGTACTGCATGAATGACTGATTAAAATTTCATATATATATGTCATTCATGCAGTATCTTGTATCAGATTTATATTTCTTACTTTTATGCTTAAATCTTTTTTCAAATATTAAGCAACATGAAATAATAAGTGGACATCATTTTTTATATTTATACTCTGGATGTCAAAAGTCGGTGAATTTTGCACATCCAAAACATTATTTTTACAGTGACTTTTGGTTTTTGCAACATCGTAGACAATCTTGGTAGCAACTGATTTGTTTTTTGCAGTACTATATGTCACGCCTAGTTTATAAGATGTAAATATACTCTTCTGTTTGCTAGACATTTTTGAAAAGCAGTCATTTATGCAGTACCTTTGAAATGTAGCAAAAGCTTATATGGTTCGCTACAAATCCAAAGCTTCAAGTGGTTATATGATCCACTATAAATCTAAGACTAAAAAGGTACTGCAAAATTGACATATATATAATCAAAAGTAGTCATTCATGCAGTACCTTTGAAATGTAGCAATGCTTATAAGGTTTACTATAGATCCAAGACTAAAAAGGTACTGCAAAATTGACATATATATAATCGAAAGTAGTCATTTATGCAGTATCTTTAGAATGTGGCAAATCCTATATAGTATGTTACAGGTACAAAGTTAAAAAGGTACTGCAAAATTGACATATATATAATCAAAAATAGTCATTCATGCAGTACCTTTGAAATGTAGCAATGCTTATAAGGTTTGCTATAGATCTAAGACTAAAAAGGTACTGCAAAATTGACATATATAATCAAAAATAGTCATTCATACAGTACCTTTATAATGTAGCAATGCTTATAAGGTTTGCTATAAATCTAAGACTAAAAAGGTACTGCAAAATTGACATATATATAATCAAAAATAGTCATTCATGCAG
>ERZ791607.92-NODE-92-length-89814-cov-12.783643_pt1 | contig 89814 bp, 75 predicted proteins | sample MGYA00509964_ERZ791607 | MGnify/ENA primary metagenome ERZ791607 (study PRJEB30046, sample SAMN00791907) | human gut metagenome | study: EMG produced TPA metagenomics assembly of the A metagenome-wide association study of gut microbiota in type 2...
ACGTCGAAAATACTTGGCGGGTGACTGCCCGGGAAGATAGATAGATGCCGACATAAAGAAGAAAGCACAGTTCCTGTGCTTTCTTTATATATTCCTCCTTAGCTCAGTCGGTAGAGCGCGTGACTGTTAATCACGATGCCGTTGGTTCAAGTCCAACAGGGGGAGCCATTCAAGCACTGCAATCGCAGTGCTTTTTTGTTGCCCGAAACACGCTTAACACTGAGCTGCGAAGTCGGTGGCAAAGGCTGAGAAGTGCCACAGGTGGCGGACGAAGCGAACAGGACTTGGCACAGCGGTTGGGTATTTGCGAGAATATGAGCAGAAAAAGGCGGAAACCGCAAGAGAAAGCGTGACACGGCTCACGATGGAGTTGGTTTAAGCGGGGCAGGGGGAGCCATCGGCGTGACGCAGGACGCAAAATTGCTCGGTTTGTTCTGTGGGCGAATTTCTTCGTAAGCGATTATCTGTTTGGTAAGGATGGAACATTTATGCACTCACAGCAGTGCTTTTTTCCTGCGGCAACGCAAGCTGTTCCGGCTGCGGTTACGGTGGCTCCCAGAGCCGTACCGATTTTCTTTGCGGTATCTCCGAGCTTGCTCAGCTTTCCGTCAGCATCCTTGCCGGTTTCGTCGGTTTTCTTGACGGAATCGGAGAAGTCCTTGGCTTCATCTCCGGCTTCGTCAAAGCTTTTGGCGGCTTTTTCAGAGGCGGTTCTGTTGGAACTAAGGTCACGCGCTCTATGCCGTTCAGAGCCGCCTGCGCGTTGTTCAGCTGTATTTGCCGGCTTTGGGTGCGGCGGCCGTTCTTACCAAAGGACTCGGCGGCATTGGCAAGGGCAGAACAGAGCGTTTCGATTTTCTGTTTCTGTTGGTTGCGATTTCCTTGTTCAGAACTTGATTTCTCGCTGTGAGCGCCTCGGCGGATTTGTCGTTCTTGTCGAACTGGTAATCTACCGGTTTCATTTCAGAACCGAGAACCTTGAACGAATTGTTTATCTCGGCGAGGGATTTCTTGAACTCCTTTTCGCCTTCAAGACCTATTTTAAGACCGAAATTGTCAGACATTCTGTGTCACCTCCTTTAAATGGGCATAAAAAAAGAGCCTTGCGGCTCGGGGAATATAGGAAAAGGAGCAACTACGGTGGTTGCTCCTTTTGCGTGTTAAACTGCTCGATAAACGGGAATTTATTGATTTATACATTCGATGATTGGCTCAATGCATTTTTTATCTGTCCAGTCGCATTTATGATCCCCAGCTGCCATCAGTGCTTTTTCCCATATTTCGTAATCAGCTGGATTTTTCTTTGCAACTGACTTTCTAAGTAAATTGCATAATGTTCTATCCTTAAAAGACATTGCATCCATATCCCACGCACCACGGCAATAAAAGAGAGAAATGTCAGCCAAGTTATCCTTCAAATTATGCTCCTTGATTTGCTGAAAAGCATTTTCTTCATACGGAGATGCTCCACAGCAAAACACGATGATCTTCTTGCCCGTTAATTTACTTATATTCTTTTTTAGAAACGATAATCCGGCGATACCGGAAGCATATAATCCTCCACCTAAAATAATAGTGTCATATGTAACAATTTCGTTGATATCAGATTTTCGTGTTTCTATACACTGAAACCCAGTCTCTTCTGAGAGCCAATCAGCGTATCTTTTTGTAGCACCATATTTTGATTGATATAAAATGACTCCATTCATAAACACATCTCCTCAAATTGCGATTTATCGGGCAGATAAATGCTCTCATAAACCTATTATACCACACATTCCCACATTTTTCAACGACTTTTCTACTATCGGCATAGCCTCATCAATATCCGCTTCACACTTAGGCTTTGTAATCCCCATAAACTGCTTAAAGGAATGCTTTCAAGCCGAAATTTTCGGACATTCTGCGTCACCTCCTTGAAATGGGCATAAAAAAAGAGCCTTGCGGCTCGGGGGTATATGAAAAAGGGGCAGCCGTGGTGGTTGCTCCTTTAATGTATTGAACTACTTGATAAAAGGGAATTATTCAATAAGAATAGTGCGACTTAATGCAAATCTGCATTACTGAAACAATATGCTCTACAGGCTCTTTACAATTGTCTTTCAACCATTCGTTAATTATCGCCACCAATCCGTTTATATAAAACGTCATCATATATTTATGGTCGTCTGACGGCACATTGAAACGCTCTAAAATTGGCACGAACACATGGCGATTCAGAGCATTGTATGCTTCGAACATTTTCAGTGTTGATGCCTGTTCAATAGTTGTTCGGAATATGCGTTTGTGCTCTTTGATATAGTTCAGATACGGCGTGAGATATTCTGGGGTAATGAGATAAAGCTCATCAAGCGGGCGGGTAGGCAGCTTTTTTATAAAGTCGACCGTATCCATCGGCATGAAATCCGTGAATTGCCTGACGATGTACTGTGAGCTTTCTTCCAGCAGGTCGGCAATAGTTTCGTAATGCAGATAAAACGTTGAGCGGTTAACTCCCGCCGTCTGACAAATTTCCTTTACTGTAATAAAGGCGAAATCCTTTTTCTCAAGCAATTCAAGAAACGCCTTATCCATACGGACGGCGGTGCTGAAATATTTACTTTCTGACCTGTTCAGGAGAATGCACCTCGCTTTTCATCTTACTGCTGCGTATAAGCATATATACCGCTGTCGCAATTACTGTCACCCATATTCCTGCACCTGTAATTTCATTCATAAGCCTGCGGAAGCTGTCATCCTCCACAGAAAATTCTGCGATCATAGCGGTTTGCAAACCAAGTATGGACATCAGCGCCGCAATGAAATTTAGCACCTTTGCGGCTGATAACACCGGACTGCCGAGCCTGCGGTATCTAACAAGATTAATTACAGACATTATCATCGTATAGAATGTGTACATTGCCGAAATGTATATGACATATCCCGGGTAGGAATACCCGTTGTTTGCAGCCACCATCAGCACTATCATTCCGCCCATAGGAATATTCAGCAGGAAAAGCAGCCATGCGGTCATGCGATAACAGCGTACTTCCTTTGACGCGTCATGACAGCGGCAGTTCCACACAAGAAACAGACGGACACTTCCAAGCACCTGATAATAAACCGCCATCGAAACAAACCACACGGAAGCGTAGCAAATACCGACAACAATGCGAAATATCACATAAAAAAAGTCAACGAACATTCCCAGATAAATGCTTACACTTCCTCGGAATGCAAGGTCGCTGATATATCTGACGCCAAATTTCGTGTCTGAAATTTTCTGCTTTACATCGTTCTTTATTCTTCTTATAATTCCGGGAAGCGGCACGATAAGTATTGCAAGGCAATACGCCGACATGACGTAGATAACGTATGCCAGCGCACTTTCTTCCAGCCTGCTTACAAATATGAAAATCAGTGCGGCAAACACAATGATCGGCAGCGGTATAAGCACCCATTTTGGTGGATTTAACAGCTTTGCTAAAACCATCTTTGCCTTTTTCATAGGGTTATTTCTCGCTGATTTCCTTTGCAAGCTCCATTATCTCAAAAGCATATTTCTTTTTGCCATTTTCAAGAATGTGCTTGTAAATGGGGTAATTAATGCCCATGCCTGTCATTCCGACAATGCCGATGATGATGCCCAGCACTAATGAGCCGACTGTCCCGCTGCCTATCTCACCCATGGCAAGGCACATTCCTGTGCCAAACACGAGCGCAGAAATAATTCCGAACGTGTAGGTGAAGATGTTTGCAGGAAGCTTTGCTTTTGCGTCCAGCTTACGGAGTGCGACAACCTTTGAGGTGTCTTTAGGCGCATATTCGTTAGCTATCTGTTCTGCGTATATCTTGTCTGTGTTCATTGTTTGAACCTCCTTCATTTGATGTCTTTATTATACAGGAAATGAAGAAGAAAACAAACAACATGGATAGACGTTTGTGTTGTTTTGAGACTAATTGCGATTTATCGGGCAGATTAACTGCTCTTATAAACTCATTATACTACGCATTCCCACTTTTTTCAACCACTTTTCCAATCAAATTCCCATCGGCATAGCCTCATCAATATCCGCTTCACACTTAGGCTTTGTAATCCCCATAAACTGCTTAAGGGAATGCTTTCAAGCCGAAATTCTCGGACATTCTGTTTCACCTCCTTGAAAAAAGGGCATAAAAAAAGAGCCTTGCGGCTCGGGGAATATAGGAAAAGGGGCAACCGAGTGGTCGCTCCTTTAGTGCGTTAAACTGTTCGATAAACGGGAATTTGAAGCTGAGCCAGCTTCACCGCATTTTTTAGTTATTTGATATTTCATAACATTGATTTAAACTGATACAAATTGGAATTTCTTTGATAGAAATCAAATATATTCAACACCTGATTTATTAAGCCTTTCGTGGGCTTTGGCAACTTTTTTAGGAGAAAACACCGTTGCGGTTCCTTTGCTGATAATTTTTGCATTTATTCCCCGTTTTGCTGCGCCAAGTGCCGTTGCAGTTACGCAGCCACATTCGTCCAATCCGCAAAGATGAAGTGTTTCGTATCCTTTTTTCTGAATAAGCTCACGCAGTTTCTTGTTTGAAAGCGCATCGCTAAAAAGTTTATCAAAACAATAATCTGACACAATGTCTAATCCTCTGAAAAGTTCGGCACCCTCCGTTCCTGCTATTGAATAACCAAACAGAAGTCGATTGGTTGGTAAATCCTGAATAATATGGCGTATGTAAATAATATCACAGAAATTATCTTGGTATTGGTGTATAAGTTCATTGACTGCGGCTGTAAGTTCAGCGGTGTTGTAGGAAAATATATCCTTTCTTCTTTCATAAAGGTAGTCATTTTGCATATCTATGACAATCAGTGCAGTTTTCATATTGATTTTCCTCCACAAATTCCGATTTATCGGGCAGATTAACTGCTCTTATAAACTCATTATACTACGCATTCCCACTTTTTTCAACCACTTTTCCAATCAAATTCCCATCGGCATAGCCTCATCAATATCCGCTTCACACTTAGGCTTTGTAATCCCCATAAACTGCTTAAGGGAATGCTTTCAAGCCGAAATTCTCGGACATTCTGTTTCACCTCCTTGGAAATGGGCATAAAAAAAGAGCCTTGCGGCTCGGGGAATATAGGAAAAGGGGCAGCCGTGCGTGGTTGCTCCTTTATTGTATTAAAGTGCGATGAATTGGAATTTGTCAATAAGCGATTTAGTATAACTAATTTTCCTTTATTCGTCCAAGGTATTATAAACTACCCTTACACCTTGTACGACATCATTTTCGGCATAAAACACCACGGTGAACATTTGGCTATGCTCTATGAAAAATAGTTTTTGATTGCTGTCTTGAGTGCCGTAAATATACCTATATAAGCCCCTATCCTCAAAATTATTTATTTTTGACGGCTCTCCGTATTTCTTCAGCACATCAGCCTTTGTTGAAACATTTGGCGTTATACCCCCAATTGAGCAATCATCCGATTCAAGAGCGATATCGTAAATAAACCCATCCTCTTCCTTTCCTTCTCTAAAGTCACCGATTCCCGCTACAAACATTTCTTTTCCGTTAAAATAGAAATCAGCCAATCCTGTATCGTCAACATAATGCGTTTCACGCTTTTGGTATGTCCACGCATCATCCAAATCGCCAATTCTCTTTGGCAATTCAAAGGGCACCCCTTTTATAATGAAACTTTTCCGGACACGTCCTATATCAAATTCCGTTTCATCAGCGTTATTTGAATCGATGTCAGAACTTAAATTATTGTTTCCTGTTGGTCCTTTGGCACAGCCTGTCAAACTGTAAAGTAATGTCGCTGCAATCAACAACGCAACTGTCCGCTTTATTCTTTTGCCGACACAATTAATTATAGACATAAGCACACGACCTTTCAACGAAATGGAACTGAGTTATCTACCAACATATACATATTCCGATTATCGGGCAGATTAACTGCTTTTATAAACTCATTATACTACGCATTCCCACTTTTTTCAACCACTTTTCCAATCAAATCCCCATCGGCATAGCCTCATCAATATCCGCTTCCCGCTTAGGCTTTGCATCCCTATAAAAACTTGAAGTAGGATTACAACAGTTTTTCTAATTCTATCAGTAACTTTTCTTTCATATCTTCTAATTCTGTCTTTGAAGGGCGGTTATTATCATTGTACATTTTTTCCATAGGATACCACCAAACAGGTCCTTTTCCGTTGTTGCCATAGTTTTCTATATCTCCGCTTTTTCTTGGGAATAGGTGCCAGTGCAGATGTGTATCGCCATTGCCTAACAATTCATAGTTCATTTTTTCTGCTCCAAAAGCGTTTGAAACCGCTTCGGCGACTATGGACATTTCCTCTAAAAACTTAATCTTTTTCGAATGGTTTAATTGAAACAGTTCTGTTTTATGTTCTTTGCAAAGAAATAATGTGTAGCCCTTAAAATGCTGATTATCACCAATAACTACATAACCTGTTTGCAATTCTTTAACGAAGTATTGATTCGTACCATTGTTGATCATTTTAATTCTGTCGCATATAAAGCACATACTCTAAACCTCTCATTTCCTGTTTGTCCGGAATAATAACTACTTGTTCAAGACTATTATAGCATAATCATTATGTCAGTCTGCTTTATAAATGAAAAAATTATAAAATCTTTTCCATATACCCACAGGTAAAAGGGAAAAAATCATATTTTTTGGTTCCTGTATGTGTAAATCCGAATTGCTCATACCAATTTTTTAATTTTTTGTTTTCCTCGACTATTCCGATGTTGATTTTTACGCAATTTGTTTTTTTGGCAGTATTAAAGGCATGAAATAACAGCTCTTGACCGATTTTTCTGTGTCTGTATGTCGGAAGTACACATAAATTATTTAACTCACACTCATTGTTGCTCTGTAATAGCAATGAATAGTAGCCAACAATTTTCCCGTTATCCCAAAAGGCATACATACGTCTATGCTCACCGAATAAATGCCACTTTAATCTTTCTTCCGTCGTTGCGAATGCTGTGAATTTAGGTGCATTTTCAGCGGTAAAGCCAAACTCGTCAGCAACTGTGGCAAAGCTGACTCTGATTATATTTACACATTCGCAAATATCTTTTTCTTTCACTTCCTCTATCATGGTAAGTACCTCCGAATTTTGATTTAGGGGCAGTGCGTTGGTTCTTAAATAAATTGTATCATATAAAACTTAGTAATTCAAGAAATATTTGCAAAAAGGCTCAACAATCACTTGATGATGTATGAGAAAGAATTTCAAGCGTTCACGCTCACTGCTCATCAAGCCTTTTAAAAGCTTAAAATACACGGACAAACAAGCCGTGAATATTAAGTTCTCGTATTAGGCGGATATTATATAAATTGTAATGTCTGTCTATTGCGTTTTGTTGCCGGATTGCGCAACCAACCAAAATATGATAAAATAAATTCCGACATAAAACAGGATTTAAGGATTATTTAATAATTTCTATGCTACAATGTAATCACAACGATAAAAGGAGCAAGGAAATGTACCTGAACATACTGAAAAAAGACCTTAAACGCAAAAAAACTATGAATATGATACTGCTGGTGTTTATTATACTTGCGACGATGTTTGTATCTTCAAGCGTAAACAACATTTTAAGGGTTACAACGGCGCTGGATGATTATTTTGAAATGGCGAATGCACCTGATTATCTGGTGACAACAATGAACAAAAACCTTGCCGTTGACATTGATGAAACAATAAGTTCAGCGAAAGCGGTTGACAGCTATGCTGTGGAAGATGTGCTGTTTTTAGCACCTGACAATTTTATCTTCGGGGACAAGGACATAACCGCCAAAGGCGGCACGAATATAGTTCAGAGTGACATAGGTATGAATTATTTTCTCTCTGACGGCAGTGTCCTTGAAAAAGTAAATCAGGGCGAATTATATATAACGGAAAATAAAGCAGCCGCTATCGGCGTTGAAATCGGAGATAAGCTTACCATAGAATTGAACGGCATCAACTGTGAGTTAATATTCAAGGGCAAGATAAAGGACGCACTTTTCGGATCAAATCAGCTTACTATAACCCGTTATATAATCAGTGTTGAGGATTATAATGCACTGACTTCAGCTGAAAATGCAGAGGAGTTTTACGGCGGCTCTTTTGTTTACATACATTCCTCTGATATTGATACACTTGTAAAGCATATAAAACCTCTTGCGGACAACAGTTTTCTTACATTTGACAGGGCTTCTATGGAATTCTGTTATATTTTTGATATGATGATTGTGGGGCTGCTCATTGTGGTAAGTGTTATTTTTATTGCTGTCGCTTTCATGGTGCTGCGTTTTACTATCACCTTCACGCTATCGGATGAATTTCGCGAAATCGGCGTTATGAAAGCAATAGGTATAGGCAATTTCAAAATCCGTGGGCTTTACCTTGTAAAGTATCTGGGGCTTTCTGTAATCGGCGCAGTAATCGGACTTGTATTAAGCTTCCCATTCGGTGAAATGCTAATGAGCGTATCATCGCAGAATATTATCGTAAGTAATTCAAATCCGATATTTGTAAATATTCTCTGCGCAGTGCTTGTGATTGCGGTAATTCTGTCGTTCTGCTATGGCTGTACGGGTAAGGTCAGAAAAATGACTCCGATTGACGCAATCCGAAACGGTCAGACGGGAGAACGTTTCCGAAAAAAGAGTGTAATGAGCCTCGTTGAATCAAAGCTCCCTGCAACACCTTTCCTTGCTCTTAATGATATTGTAAGCAGCCCAAAGCGTTACAGCATTATTACATTCACATTCTTCCTATGCCTTTCCCTTATGCTTATGCTTTCGGCAACCGTTTCAACTATGAACAGCGACAGTCTTGCCGCAACTTTCGGCTGGGCAAACTGTGACATATATCTTGACAGCAAAATGGTTATGGAATGTATGCTGGAAGGCGGCGATGAAAAGCTGGAGAAGCACCTTGATAATATGGAAAAAACTCTTGCTGAAAACGGTATTCCCGCAAAATGTTATCAGGAAATGATGTTCTCTCTGCCTGTTGTTCACGGAGAAAAGAAAAGTAATATTACAATCTATCAGGGTACAGGCACGACAATGGATATGTACGAATATACCGAAGGTACCGCACCGCAGAACACAAATGAAATTGCAATAACCCGAATTTCCGCAGAAACACTTAATGCGAATATCGGTGATACTGTTACAATTAAAACTGTTGACGGGGATAAGGAATATATCATTTCGGCATTCTTTCAGTCAATGAATATGCAGGGCGTCGGTATCAGGCTGCATAGCGACGAATATATAAATTACGTTCAGGCAAATGGCGGTATCAACACTCAGATTAAGTTTACCGATAATCCCGACAGTGAAGAAATACAGCGGCGAATAGGTGAAATTCAGAGAATTTTTCCCGATTACGAAAACATAAAGACTTGCGCTGAAGCGGTAGCGGATATGGTGGGAGTAGCCGGAACTCTTGACACCGTAAAATCACTCGTAGTTATGCTTACAATCGTTTTATCGGCGCTCATAACCGTACTTATGGAACGTTCCTTTATCGCAAAGGAGCAGGGCGAAATCGCTCTTATGAAAGCGGTGGGAATGAGAAACGGCAAAATTTACGCATATCATACATTACGCTTTTTATTCGTTGGAATTATTGCGGTAATTATCGGCGAAGCTTTAGCGCTACCGTTAACGCATCTTTGCATTGACCCGATTTTCAAAATGATGGGTATGGAGCTTGCGGTCGGTTATGTCATAAACCCTGCGGAAATGTATCTTTTATTCCCTCTCGTAATTCTTCTGACAACAACCGTCAGTGCATTTCTCACTTCCCTTTACACAAGAAAAATCAAGTCCTCAGACACAGCCAATATAGAATAAGAAAGGAAACCGTTATGAATATCTTAGAAGTAAAAGACCTGTGCAAAACATATATCGTAAACAAGCGCCAGAACAATGTGCTTAAAAATGTCAGCTTTACTGTAGAGGAGGGCGAGATGGTAGCCGTTATGGGACCGTCAGGCTCGGGTAAGTCAACTCTTCTCTACGCCGTTTCGGGTATGGATGGCATTACCGCAGGCGAGGTGCTGTTCTGTGGCAGGAATATCGCAAAAATGGGTGAAAGGGAGCTTGCCGATTTAAGACTTGACGAAATGGGATTTATCTTTCAGCAGATGTATATGCTGAAAAATTTAACAGTGCTTGACAATATCATACTCCCTGCGGTACAATCGAATAAGAATACCGAAACACGAAGAGAAATCGTTCGGCGTGGGCAGGATTTAATGCGTAAGCTGGGCATTATCGAAATCGCCGACAACGACATTAACGAGGTTTCGGGCGGACAGCTTCAGCGTGCCTGCATCTGCCGCAGTATGATCAATAATCCGAAAATGATTTTTGCCGACGAACCGACAGGCGCACTCAACCGTACATCGTCTGACGAAGTTATGGAAGAGCTTGCAAAGCTAAACGCCGACGGTACGACAGTTATGCTTGTAACTCACGATGTTAAGGTTGCGGCAAAATGCACAAGAGTTATGTATATAGTTGACGGCAATATCAGGGACGAATATAATCTCGGCAGATGTGAAAGCAATTCTCAGGTGAGAGAGCGTGAACGTGCGCTGAATAACCGGTTACTTGAATTAGGGTGGTAATATGACCGATATTTTAATTGTTGAAGACAACGAAGAACTTGCCGATATACTGTGTGATTTTCTCCGTGCGGAAAACTACACAGTATCTGTTGCCAAAACAGGTGAAAAAGCCTTGTCACTGTATGAAAAATACGGCGCAAGGCTTATTGTGCTTGATGTAATGCTACCCGGAATTGACGGCTTTGCGGTGTGCAGAAAAATCCGTGAAGAAAGCGACACGCCCATACTTATCGTAAGTGCAAAGGTCGACAAGGAGGACAAGCTGAACGGGCTTATTCTTGGTGCTGACGATTACATTGAAAAGCCGTATGACATTGACATAATGCTTGCAAAAATTGCAGGTATTTTCAAGCGTCGGTACGCTGTTGATGAGCTTATCGACGGGGATATTCATGTCAATAAGGTGAGCAGAACGGTATGCAGAAACGACATACCTATTGAAATGACTGTAAAGGAATTTGAATTACTGGTATTGCTTATCGAAAATAAGGGCAGGATTCTTACAAAGGAGTATCTTTTTAATCAGATCTGGGGCAGTGACAGCTTTTCGGAACAGCAGACTCTCACAGTGCATATAAAGCGGCTTCGTCAGAAAATCGAGGACGATCCGAAAAATCCGAAGCATATACAGACGGTATGGGGAGTAGGCTACAAATATGAAAGCATTTAACAAAATTTTCGCCTTAGCGGTGGCGGTTATAATTACGGTTTTTGTTACAGCGAATGTGGTACTTCTTAAGGATAGCACCGGCGGCAGACCATATCTTGTAGAGGTTTCAAGGCTTGTAAACGAAATCGAAAACGGGAACGCTTATGACATTTCAGATTGCAAATATGTAACGGGCGTAAGCGAGTACGCCGGGGGCTTTTACAATTCCCACAGCGACTACGTTATCAGAGAGATAAACGGCGAGTTGTACCGTTTTGATTATACCGCTGACGGAAGCGTTGTTAAGGCGGAAACAATAATTGTTGTGAACGTAATCCTTAGCATAATGTCTGTGGTAATCATTGTGGTTATGGTTTACATAAGGGCAAAAATTCTCGCTCCGTTTGAAAAGCTCACCGATATTCCCTATGAGCTTTCAAAGGGTAATCTTACTGCACCTGTAAAGGAAGCAAAAAACAGGTTTTTCGGGCGATTTGTCTGGGGTGTGGATATGCTCCGGGAGAATATGGAACAGCAGAAAGAGCGTGAATTAAATCTGCAAAGGGAGAAGAAAATGCTTTTGCTGTCCCTGTCGCACGACATAAAAACTCCCTTGTCGGCTATAAAGCTGTATTCAAAAGCACTCTCAAAGGGGCTGTATACCGATAAGGAAAAACAGCTTGAAATTGCCGAAAACATCAATGCCAAAGCTGATGAAATAGAGGGATATGTTGCTGAAATCATCACTGCTTCAAGAGAGGAATTTTTAAGTCTTGATGTTACAATGGGCGAATTTTATCTGTCGGAGCTTGTAACAAAAATCAAGCTTTACTATACCGAAAAATTGTCGCTCATAAAGACTGATTTTTTCGTCGGAGAATATGGTGATTGCCTTATAAGCGGAGATTTTGACCGAAGTGTCGAGGTGGTTCAGAATATAATGGAGAACGCAATAAAATACGGCGACGGCAAGGAAATTTCAATCAGCTTTTCCGAAGAGGAGGGCTGTATTCTTATTGCTGTGAAGAATAGCGGCTGTACGCTTCCCGATACGGATCTGCCGCACATCTTTGAAAGCTTTTGGAGAGGTGCAAACGCAGAAAACCTGAAGGGAAGCGGACTTGGGCTTTACATCTGCCGACAGCTAATGCACAAGATGAACGGCGAGGTATTCGCACAGATCAAGGGAGGAGATATGTGCGTAACGGCGGTGTTCGGGAAAACATCTTGCGATATGTGGGTTTGAAGAAGCTGTAAAGGACAATGTTTTCGGCAACAGTAAGGGGAATGCTTGGAAAGCATATTGCAGGGATAAATTCACTTGAAGATTTCCAGTATTACATCCGAACGCTGAAATCGTGGTTTGACGGTATTATCTGTTCATTTGCTAGGCTTCACCGAAGGCTGTAACAACAAGGTTAAAGATTTAAAGAGAAATGCCTACGGCTACAGAAATTTCAATAGATTTCTTCACTGTATTATCTGCGCTTTTTTATTTTTCGTACCTCAACTGTTGAAAAAGAGCATGGGAACGCCATAAGCGGTTTGTGGGGATTGCGAAGCCTAAGCAGGAGGCGGATGTTGACAAGGTTGTGCCGATTGGAATTTGAGTGGAAAAGTGGTTGAAAAAAGTGGAAATGCGTGGTATAATGAGTTGAAGAGTGAGGGTAATCTGCCGTATAAATTCGGAATTTGTATAGTGGAACGGAAAGTGAGTAAAATATGACCGGAAAATTTAACAACAGTTCAAACATAGTTTTTAAGTCATATTGTTTTATTATATTTCCTTTGATATTAATTGGCGTGGCAATAATCACTGCGGAAAACGGACATAATATAGCCATAGGAGTATTTCTGGTGGTGATTTTGGTACTTGTATCAATTTTGCTGTTATCTCTGCTTAAAAAATGTGAATTTTCAGCCGACGATGAAAAGATCGTTTTTCGTGTGGTGTTTCCGTTCCTTAAGTATACATATTACTTTTCGGAAATCAAATCGGCTTCGACACAGGTAGGTTTCTCTCACGGTCGATACGGTGCCTCCGCCCGTGTGGAACTTGTTATTACACTATCTGATGGGGAGTGTATCACATTCTATGATGAAGATGTTCCCGATGAAGCGTTAAGTAACCCTGAAAATCACAAGATGTTTCAAGACACTCATCAGTTTACGGCATTATGTCGATACATAAATGAAAGAGCAGGCAAATAATTTTTCGTTTATCGGGCAGTTAATTAAACGAAAGGGTGAGTATTATGTTTAGCAAAATCAAGCAAGGGTTTGACAGGAAGGTAAAAGGGCGGTTGCGCTGTTGGCAACGGTTACACTGCTTTGTGGTTTCACAGGATGTGCCGGTAATGAAGCAAGTAGTGCTAATTCCGATAGTGCTACAAGCGCGTTGCTAAGTACACCTGGTGTAGAATCGAAAGATTCACAAGGTTACTCCGATAACATCAATTCATCCGATGCACAAAACGAACAAAGCGAAGTTAAATCGGATTTTGATTTTGATGAGGCTGTGAAAAACATTACGCTGTTTGGGAGTAAAATATCTTTACCGTGCACGATAGAGGATTTCGGGGAGGATTATTCATTACTTGAAACAAATTTAACAACGTTCGGCGATATCTCATCATGTAGTATTTTATATCAGGGAAAAAGCATCGGAACGGTTTCTCTGATTGGGTACAAAAATGATGGCAATCTTAACGATAAGAAAATCGTTTCTTTGTCATTAGGATTTATTGCAAAAGATGTAGGTGCGAGCGATTCGCTTAAAAATTCATTGTATGAGAGCCGCGGTTGGTACAATGGTTTGATTGAAGTTGATTTTGCCGGATTGTCATTTGAATCAACGAAAGTTGAAGTGGAAAGTTTATTCGGTAAACCAGATAATAGTGATGATGATTCTGCGGATTATAAGTTTTATTCCAATGACCAAAGCAACAGTGTCGAAGTAAGGTTTTATCAAGATAAGGTAAAACAAATCATCGTATATATGAATGGAGAAAATAATTACGAGCAACAACAGTGATGCTTTAAATTTCTTCAAAACAACTGAAAGGGTGTTTATTATGTTCAGCAAAATCAAGCAAGGGTTTGACAGGAAAGCCAAAAGATTGGTTGCACTTATACTCGCAGCATCAATGCTTTGTGGAATAGCGGGCTGTTCCAAAGAAACAAACGGATCTCCCACGGAAAGCAATGATACTTCGGCTGTTCTATCCAACAACAATGATGAAATTGGTTTTGATATTGATAGGGTTCGAAAAAATATCATTATCAAGGGGCAAACGATTGAAATTCCTGTTAAACTCGGCGAAATACCAGAGGGTTGGAGCTACAAGTTATATGATGAGAAGGACGTTTACCTTCGTGAAAATCAGTTCTTGGCAACAATGTATTACAACGGAAATGAAATGTATATAGCAGCTTTGGAAAACTTTTTTCCAGATAAGCCGAAAGAAAGTATTATCTATAATTTAACCATAGAAACAGATGATTGCTCAATAGATGGATTAGTTCCGTTAAAAAGTACAAAGCAAGAAGTGGTTAAAAGATATGGCGAACCCGTTCCAAAGGTTAGTGATGATGATTACTATTTTTACGGAATAGTGAACGGAGAAAGTAAGGTTGGCGGTAGGCTGAATGATCATAGTATTGGCGTGAGGTTTACCGAAGATAATCTCATTAAATCGATCAGCATAACCTATGCCGATTTGAGTGTTAATTATTGATGAGAGAAAAATAATACAGCAAAAGAATTTTAGTGCGGACTTGTAAAAGGAACTTACGGATACATCTTCAGGATGTGGTCGATTGCTGTAAGGGACACATCGGACACTTTAAAAATCAAAACGGTTTGCAGATGGCTGACTTGATTCAGCCGCCTGCAAACCGTTGTTTTATATTTTAACCGTGAACATAAGCATATTGGTGTTTTGTTTATCTGTGGTGTCGGTGCGGGATTCTGTAGCGGAGGCAGATACATTTTCAGCGGTTATCGAGCCTTTGTGGAGTTCTGCTATTGCCTGAGCTACCGATAAGCCTATACCGTAGCCGCCGTTTTTCTGCGTCCTTGCGCTGTCGCCCCTGTAAAAGCGGTCGAACAGCTTTTCGGGGTGGTCTATAGGCTCGCAGGTGTTGGCGATGCTGAGTGTTATGTTCTTTTCGTTGCCGTAAAGCTCAGCCCTTATGACACCTCCGCTTTCGGTATATTTGACCGCATTGTCAAGCAGTACCGTCATAAGCTGTACTATACTGTCACGGTTGCCGCTGAGCCTGATGCCTTTTTTTATGTTCTGTTCAATCATTATGCCTTTGAGGGCGGCAGGCTCAATAAATGCGCCGACGGTATCTTCTGCCGCAGTGCTTATATCGAATTCGCACATGGGGAGCTTTGTTGAGCTTTCATCCATTTTGGCAAGCATCAGCAGATTCTGCATAAGTCCGCTGAGCCTGAGCGTCTGCGCACGGATATTCTTGCTCCACTTGTTTTCGCCGTTATGAAGCTCCATTGCATCTGTATTGGCAAGGATAATGGCAAGCGGCGTCTTAATTTCGTGACCTGCGTTTGTGACAAACTGCTTTTGCTTTTCAATGCTTCGTGCAACAGGGGCGATAGTTTTGCGGGAAAGAAGAATTACGAGCAGCAGCATCATAAGCCAGCCGAATATTCCTGCACCGACAGATATAAACAGTACGGTAAAGAATGAGCTTATCTGCATACCGTTGTCAAGCAGGATGATAACCTTTCCTTCTGCACGCTTAGTTTCGCTTATCCTGTACTGAAAGCCGCTGTATGTGCCTGTTCCCGCAGCGGTATTTTTAAGTGCTTCGGTAATAGCGGTCGCTTCGTCCTCGGTAAGCGAGGAGATATGAGTTACATCCGTCCTTATGATATTGCCGTTTTTATCAATCGCAACGGCGGCATAGCGTGCAGAATCCACTGCGTTTTTATCGTGTCTGCCAAAGCCGTTGTTCTTTTTATCGTCGGGCGGTTTAGTCCCATTGTCCTGCGGCGGAAAATCGGGATTATTCTGATTGCCGGATACGCCGGTTGTATTTTGCTGAGTGCCGTTTATGCTCTGCGGGGGCTGAGTATTGTCGGTTGTATCTGCGTTCCACTTTGTTGAGGTTTCAAAGCTGTAGCAGAGCATCTCCATAAGCCTGTCGTTATCGCCACTGGTGGTGAGATAATTGAAAACGTTTATTCCGCCGATAAGCACGACAAGCAGAATTGTTACCGCCAGCATAGCGGATATGATAAACTTTTTTTGCAGCTGTTTTACCATCAGTCAGCATCCCCGATCTTTGCAAGAGTATAGCCAACACTGCGCTTGGCTCGGATTTCAATATCCGCACCGATAGCGGCAAGACGTTTTCTTACATAGGATATATATACCCATACTGCGCCGCTCTCTGCATCGCTCTCATAGCCCCAGACCTTTACGAGAATATCCTCAGTGGAAAGATAGATGCCCTTGTTGAGCATAAGAAGCTCCATCAGCTTGTATTCTATCTTGGGCAGGACAATAGACTGCAACGGTCCTTTAAGCTCGCAGCTGCTGAGATTGAGCGACACGTTGCCGAATGTCATTATATCGGGCGTAAACCTGTCTTTCCTGCGGAGCATTGCTCTGACACGGGAAAGAAGCTCGCCCATTACAAACGGCTTCGGAAGGTAATCGTCCGCACCCATATCAAGCCCTGCTATCCTGTCCTCGACCTCAGCCTTTGCGGTAAGCAGGAGAATGGGAGTGGTGTTTCCCTCGCTCCTTAGTGTTTTAAGCACCTCCAAGCCGCTCTTTTTCGGCATCATTATATCAAGAATTATCCCGTCATACTGCTCGGCTCTTGCGTAATCAAGAGCGTCGGCACCGTCATAAACCGTGTCTACCGTATAATTATGATAGGTCAGAATGTCGGTTACAGCCTCAGCCATACTGACCTCATCTTCTGCAAACAGGAGCTTCATAATATCACCGTCCTTTATGATATTGATATTATAGTGCGGTTAGCTTAGAACAGCCTTAGAGCGTATGAGATTTTGTGTGAAATCTGATGTCGGATGATTTGCAAAAGGTTGTTCCGTTCTTTATAAGCTGACATATTTTTTACAACTGTATTGTTCGTTTGTAATATTGAATGATTCGATGTATGGGATACTGCCATCGTATATCCATCGTTCAATAAATAACGGCTTTACAGCAAACAGTCGTTCATTTTCCAATGAAGAATAAGCGTCAAATGAACCCTTGAAGCATTTTTGAAATATGTCGGAGAAAAAATCGTTGTCCAACGGGCGACCTATTTCTTCACATATCCCTTCAATTTGAATATTATCAATACATAAAGCGACATTTTTATTAAATTTAAGTTGATGATATTTTTTCATAGTAACATCTGTCTGAAAATAGAATTTACCATTAACCTGAATAACGCTCATCATCCTTGATGATACTTTATTATTTTCAGAGGTCGAAAGAACCATTTTTCTCCCTTGTCCGAATTCTGCAAGAAAAGCATTGTATTTATCATTGAAAAGACTCATATTATCACTCCGAATTCCGATTTGTCTGTAAGTTGCTTTTAATAATCATTGATTATATTGTATCATAACAGGGTGTTTTTTTCAACAGCTCAGCATTTACTTATATCCGGCGAACGTTGCCGGAACAATCAGGCATATACAAAAAAAGCTGCCGCATTGCGACAGCTTTTAAAAGCATTAATTATTCTGCAGATGTTTCTGTGCTTGTTTCAGATGAGGATTCAGCTACTGAGGAATCAGCGGAAGAAGCATCTGAAGATGTTACAGAAGAATCTGTCGATGAAGCATCGGAAGATGCTGATGAAGTTGATGAATCGTCACTTGTAACGGAAGATGTTACAGATGATGTTGCGGAGCTTGTTGTCGAAGAATTATCCGACTTGCTGAAGTTACCGCTGTACATAACGACGAAGTTAACAACGAGAGCCACAACAAAGAAAATCACTGCGGCAATCTTTGTAAGTCTGTTCAGCTTAGCCTCGTTTGAACGGCCTGAATTTCTCTGATAATAGTTGTCTGCACTACCGCCTGTAATCGTCTGCGACATACCCTGCTTTGTATCCTGCATAAGTACCACGAGTACGATGAAAACACAGGCAACAATCAGAACAATAGCACTGATTATTTCTAATATTCCCATTTATATGTCCTCCTTATAGGAATACGGGTAAGTCCGAGATCTGTTTATCGTACAAACCCAAAATTATTCTAACACGCAAATGCTATTATAACATAAAAGAAAATGAAATGCAAGTGTTTTCGGGAATTATTTTAAAGCGGAAAGAGCTTTTTTTCCTATATCGTGGCGGTAATGTGCCTTTTCAAAGCTGATCGTATCCACTGCCTTATAAGCTGTGTCGAGTGCTTCCTTTAATGTATCGCCGTAAGCGGTAATGCCGAGAACACGTCCTCCTGCCGTAAGGAACTTTCCGTCCTCCAGCTTTGTGCCTGCGTGGTAAACGAATGCACCCTCGCACTGACCGTTTTCGTCAAGTCCGCTTATCACCTTGCCTGTTTCGTACTTTTCAGGGTAGCCGCCGCTTGCCATTACAACGCAGGCGCATGATTTATCGCTCCACTTGATGTCAAGCGTATCGAGTTTTTCTTCCCAGACAGCTTCGATTATATCCATAATATCCGTTTCAAGCAAGGGGAGAACCACCTGCGTTTCGGGATCACCGAAGCGGCAGTTGTACTCAATTACCTTTGCACCGTTCGGGGTCAGCATAAGACCGAAGTAAAGGCAACCCTTGAACGCTCTGCCCTCAGCCGCCATAGCCTTTATAGTAGGCAGGAATATCTTTTCCATACATTCCTGCTGTTTGTCGGGGGTGTAGAGGGGGTTGGGCGCTATCGTACCCATTCCGCCCGTGTTAAGACCCTCATCGTTGTCATAAGCGCGCTTGTGATCCATAGAACTTATCATAGGCTTTACTGTCTTTCCGTCTGTGAACGCAAGAACGGTTACTTCGGGGCCTGTCATAAATTCTTCGACAACTATTTCACTGCCGGATTTGCCGAATTTTCCGTCAAGGAGCATTGAACGTACTGCGTTTTCTGCCTCCTGCTCGTCCTTTGCGATTATAACGCCCTTGCCGAGTGCAAGACCGTCACACTTGATAACGGCAGGGAAGCTGTTCTGCTTTTTGATATATGCTATAGCCTCGTCTGCGTCAGTGAAGGTTTCGTAAGCCGCAGTTGGAATGTTGTACTTCTTCATCAGAGCCTTCGAGAAAACCTTACTGCCCTCAAGAATAGCGGCATTTGCTCTGGGTCCGAAGGTCTTGAAGCCCTCTGCGTTTAGCTTGTCCACCATACCCATAACCAGCGGATCGTCGGGGGCTACGAATACATAGTCGGGTCTGAGCTTCTTTGCAAGCTCAACACAGCCGTCAATATCGGTTGCCTTTACATTAAAGCACTCGGCATATTTCGAGATACCGCCGTTGCCGGGTGCGGCATACAGCTTGTCTACCTTCTTAGATTTTGCAAGGGCTGTTATTATGGCGTGTTCTCTGCCGCCTCCGCCTATTACAAGTACGTTCATGTTAAAAATACCTTTCTTTCTTTTGATTTATTCATTATTCGATGATAAGGCCAAGCAGCTTTGCGAACATTGCCGCCTGCCACACATCGACCTTTGCGCCTTTAAGCTCCGCTCCCGTATCGGAAACGGTAAGACCTTCGATATTACAGGAGGTGAAGTCAAGCCCTGCGAGCTTTGTGCCGAAAAACACAGACCTTGCCAGCGTAACGTTTTTAAGCTCCGTTTGTTTTATCTCACACGAAGAAAACAGAGCGGAGGAGAAGTCGGTATCTGTCACAGCTACCGTTTGCAGCTTTGAACGCTGAAAATCCGACAACTCAAAGCTGCCGCCGTCAAAGCTGACGTTTTTATAAAACGAGTATTTAAAAGCCGTGCCGACCGCTTTACAGGAGATGAACGAGCAGGCTTTGAAATAGCTTTCGGAAAAATCACTGTTCGAAATATCGCAGCCCTTGAAAACGCAATCTATAAAAGTGCATCCGGTAAAATCGCAGGCTGTAAAGCGGCATCCGTGGAACAGGCAGTTTCTGAAACAGATAGCCGAAAAATCGGTTTCGGCGCATATCAGCCTCGAAAAATCTGCCGCAATAAAATCCGATTCGTCATCACGCACTTTTGAAAGCTCGGCATCAATATCTGTTACCGTAAAAAGATTATCGGGCAGCTTCGGAGCGGTCAATGACGCAGATAATGACTTTAATTTTGCTGTCATGTGTTTACCGAATTGTCAAACGACATTGACCCGAGCGTGTATTCAAGTGCTTTTGTGACCGCTTCTTCGTTATTGTCAAGGTGCAGAGCAATCAATGTGTACACTTTATTGCCGTGACGGGCAAAATATATGTGCTGTGTTGCGGCAACGGAATTATCTCCGTCAGAAGATTTTACAGTTCCGTAAAATACGTCGGTGTTGCCGATTTTAACCATGCTCTTGGTCGATGAATCGACATTATCACCGACGACATAATAACTCATGAATTCCTCGCCAATCTCGGCTACCGTTCTGCCATTTGTATCTTCGTCCTCATCGCTGCACATAGCAACGATATTAGATGTGACCTCGCCGTCATCGGAATAATGTACAAGATAAAGCTCGTTTTTATCTTCTTCATATTCGCTGATGCCGGTATTGAAGTATACTCCGTCATCGTACATCAGAGAAAATTTGTTTATTTTATACTTGGTCGGACTTCCTACGGGGGTATACTGCGCAGGGGCAGAGGACGGTTTTTTTGTTTCGGACTTGTCGGTAATTGACGTGTTCGAGGTTTCGGGCTTTGCGGTCGTTGTTTCCGCTTTGGTTGTTTGCGTTGATGTTGCCGCAGTAGTTACTGCGGTAGTCTGAGGTGTCACTGTCTGGGGAACGGGGGTTGTTGATGATGTGGTCCGGCTATTAGGATTTATGCCAAGCGGGTTTTCAATCGTTTTGGAGCAACCGCACATTCCTGCGAGAATTGATGCGGTACAAATCAATAATAGGGCTTTTTTCATCGGTCTTTCCTTTCTTCCGCTTTTATCGGCGGATGTTGAAGAATATAGAACGGTGTGGACTCTATGGTGAAAAATTCGGCATTTGACGGCATGATATAGCGAAAAATTACCTCGTTGTTTTTCGTGGTTATCTTTACAGTAAAGCCTTTTTGTTTTGTAAACAGTTTCATTGGCTTGTAGGTTACGCTCTCAACGTCCGTGTATTTGAAAATATAGGTATGACGTTTGCTTGCAATACGCATTGTGCGGCTGTCTGCCGTGTATCTGTATTGCTCCTCGCCGCCAATAATAAATAGTATATACCATATCGGCAGAATCGGAAGGATGATGCTAAGTGCGATTCTTATAATAATATAGGATATGGCAGACTTATAAATATCCGCTATTACAATGTCATCGAATGAACCCAGTACCAATAGCGCTATAAATACCTCTGCGACACAGGCAGCGATAATTTTCAGTATAATATATGGCGAAAGAACTCTGAAAGAGCCGCTCTGCCTGAATTCAAATCTGCCGTCAAGGATGTCTTTATCTGTATAAGTAAAATGCATAGTGATACCTTTATTGTAATTTAAAAATAACGGGCGGACGTGCCGCCCGTTTACTGAGCTTATCAGTGGTGGAAAAGTCTGATTCCCGTGAATGCCATTGCGATACCGTACTTGTTGCAGGTGTCTATAACATTATCGTCACGGATAGAGCCGCCGGGCTGTGCTATGTATTCAACACCGCTTCTGTGCGCTCTTTCAATGTTGTCACCGAAGGGGAAGAATGCGTCTGAGCCGAGCGAAACGCCCTTCATTGTTGCAAGCCATGCTTTCTTTTCTTCTGTTGTGAATACGGCGGGCTTTACCTTGAAGATGTTTTCCCATGCGCCGTCTGCGAGAACGTCCATATAATCCTCACCGATGTAGAGGTCGATAGCGTTATCTCTGTCGGCACGTCTTATGTTATCAACAAACTGTAAGCCCATAACCTGAGGCGACTGTCTTAAGTACCAGTTGTCAGCCTTTGTGCCTGCAAGACGTGTGCAGTGAATTCTTGACTGCTGACCTGCGCCGATACCGATAGCCTGACCGCCGCAAGCGTAAGCTACGGAGTTTGACTGAGTGTACTTTAATGTAATCATTGCTATTGCAAGATCAATCTTTGCATTCTCGGGTATATTCTTATTCTCGGTCACAATGTTTGAGAACAGCTTATCGTCAATAACCAGCTCGTTTCTGCCCTGCTCGAAAGTAACGCCGAATACCTGCTTACGCTCGATAGGCTCGGGAACGTACTCGGGGTCGATCTTGATTATATTGTAGTTGCCCTTTTTCTTTGACTTGAGAATTTCAAGCGCTTCGGGATCGTAATCGGGAGCGATAACACCGTCGGAAACTTCACGCTGTATTATCTTTGCCGTTGAAACATCGCACTTGTCCGACAGAGCGATGAAGTCACCGTATGATGACATTCTGTCGGCACCTCTTGCTCTTGCATAAGCGCAGGCAAGGGGTGACAGCTCACCGAGATCGTCTACCCAGTATATCTTCTTGAGCGTGTCTGTGAGGGGAAGTCCTACAGCGGCACCTGCGGGTGAAACGTGCTTGAATGACGTTGCTGAGGGAAGTCCCGTAGCCTTCTTAAGCTCGCTTACCAGCTGCCAGCCGTTGAAGGCATCCATAAAGTTTATATAACCGGGCTTGCCGTTAAGCACTTCGATAGGAAGTGAATTTCCGTTTGCCATGAATATTCTTGACGGCTTCTGATTGGGGTTGCAGCCGTACTTTAACTGAAGTTCGTTCATTGTAGTAAAGTTCCTTTCGCTTACTTGTTTTTGTTTACTATGCGTGATTCGTACTTGCCTGTGGCAATGTCGATGTAACGGGTGAAGAGTGAAACCTTGTTGTCAGCATTGAGGTTTTCCCATACCATTGATGTGAACGTGTCTATATCCGTATCGGGAATAACAACTGTTTTAGGCTCGCCTTCGTAGCTCGGCAGGGGGTTGCCGTCACACTTGTAGGTGTGAATGAATTTGCCCTTGCCGTTTAAGGGATTGCTGTAAGCGTAGGTGTATCTCTGACATGATGAGCCGTCGCCGTCTGCGCTCTTCAAGATAGACATTGCAAAATTCATTTCGCCGTTGTCAAGGTGGACTATACCGGAAATTCTCGGTGTGTAGTTGGGTTTGTCATCTTCAAATTCTCTTGTTCTGAGAGCCTGCTCGAATGTCATCTGCTTGTCCATAAGCTCATAGATAGTGTCGGTCTGGTCGCCGTTTGTAACTATCGTCTTGTTGCCGAGAACTCTTACGGGTGCATAAATGATGAGGTGGGGATCTTCCATCTTGCTTTCATCGAAAGCCTGTGTTCTGATGCCCTCGCCGTCCTCTACAAAAATTCTGTTACGGCTGTTTTCGCTTCTGCCCATAATAAAGTAGGCGATTACCGCTTTTGTGCCGTCTGCGGATTTTCCTATCACGATGCCTCTGCCGTGATAAGCAAGAGAGTTAAGCTCTTTTTCAAGTGTTACAACTTCCATATAGCCTCCTGTTGCGGTTTTGCGTGGAACACGCAGTTTTCTGAATATAACTTGTTATAACGTCCTCAAAATCCCGTTTAGTCGGGAGAATGCGGACATAAGGTTCAATCGTCGATAACGGTTATGCCGTCTTTTACGGTTATCTTTCCCTCGCAGAAAAGACGTGCGGCACGGGGAAGAATCTTCCACTCAGCCTGCTCCATAACACGTTTCTGAAGAATTTCGGGGGTGTCGCCGTTTCTGACCTCAACTGCCTTTTGCAGAATGATAGGTCCTGCGTCACATTCCGCTGTCACAAAATGAACGGTAGCGCCTGTTACCTTTACGCCCTTTTTTAGCGCTTCCTCGTGAACGTGAAGTCCGTAGTAGCCCTTTCCGCAGAAAGAGGGGATAAGGGCGGGGTGAACGTTTATCATCTTATACCTGAACGCATCGCATACCTGCTCGTCAAGTATTGTCATAAAGCCTGCATAGATAACAAGGTCAGCCTGCTCTTCCTTTAAAGCGTCAGCCATAGCCTTGCTGTAAGCGGCAACATCGGCATAGTCACGTCTTGCGAGAACTCTTGTCTTTATGCCGTTATCTGCGGCTCTTGTCAGTGCGTAGGCATCGGGCTTTGACGCAATAACGCAGGTGATTTTACCTCCGCCGAGTCCTTCGGACTTTTCGGCATCAATAAGCGCCTGCAGGTTAGTTCCGCCGCCCGATACAAGTACAACGATATTTTTCATATTACTCAATTATGATGCCCTCGTCACCCTTGATTATTTCACCGATGCAGTAGCTTTCAACGCCTGCATTTCTGAGTATCTGTACAGCTTCATCGGCATCGTCCTTGTCAACTACAACGGTCATACCGATACCCATATTGAAAGTATTGTACATATCGTGTTCGGAGATGTTTCCGACTTCCTGTAAGTGCTTGAAGATATAAGGCACTTCGTAGCTGTGCTTTGTAATCTTTGCTGTGAAGCCGTCGGGGAGTGAACGGGGAACGTTCTCGTTAAAGCCGCCGCCTGTGATATGTGAGATAGCCTTTACGTTCTTCTTTGAGATAAGCTCCAAAATGGGCTTTACATATATCTTTGTAGGTGTAAGGAGCGTTTCGCCGAGCGTCTTACCTGTGGGGAGGACTTCATCGAGAACTTCCTTGCTGTTTATGTTGAACACCTTTCTTACAAGAGAGAAGCCGTTTGAATGAACGCCTGTGGAAGCAAGGCCGATTATGATGTCGCCTTCCTTTACGGTGCTGTTGTCGATTATCTTCGACTTGTCAACAACACCTGTTGAATAGCCTGCGATGTCATATTCGTCTTCGGGCATCATTCCGGGATGCTCAGCGGTTTCGCCGCCTATAAGCGCACAGCCTGACTGTACACAGCCGTCAGCAACACCCTTTACTATAGCGGCTACCTTTTCGGGTACGTTCTTGCCTATAGCAATATAGTCAAGGAAATAAAGAGGCTTTGCACCGCAGCAGATTATATCGTTTACGCACATAGCGACCGCATCTATACCGATTGTATCGTGCTTATCCATCAGCATTGCGAGCTTGAGCTTTGTGCCGACACCGTCTGTACCCGAAACGAGTACGGGTTCTTTCATATCTGCAATATCAAGCTGGAACAGACCGCCGAATCCGCCTATGCCTGTAAGTACACCGGGGATATTGGTGCGTTCAACGTCCTTTTTCATCAGACGAACACCTTCGTAGCCTGCGGTAACGTCAACGCCTGCTGCTTTATAGCTTTCTGAAAAACTGTTCTTCATAATAATAATTCCTTCCGTTTGGGGACTGATGTCCTTATGTGGTGGTTTTTTCTTTGCTTTCGCTGATTTTCCTGTCGAATTTATCCTTGTGCATTTCCGTGGGAATATTCGTGGGGTATTCTCCGCTGAAACAAGCGGTGCAATAACCGCATTTACAACCGTTTGCGTGTACCGCAAGCTTCTTTGCGTTTTCCACGCTCAGATAGCCGAGCGAATCTGTGCCTATTATGTCGCTGATCTCTTTTATCGAATGATGACAAGCGATAAGGTGTTCTCTCGAATCTATGTCGGTACCGTAGTAGCAGGGATTGAGGAACGGGGGAGCGGATACTCTCATATGAACCTCGGTGGCTCCCGCATCACGCAGTAATTTTACAATCCTGCCGCTTGTGGTGCCTCTTACTATAGAATCGTCTATAAGAACGACACGTTTGCCTTTTACGACGCTGGCAACAGCGTTCAGCTTTATACGCACCTTATCTTCTCTTGACGATTGACCGGGAGAGATAAAGGTTCTGCCGATGTATTTGTTCTTGATGAAGCCGATGCCGTAGGGAATACCCGACTGGTGAGAATATCCTATGGCGGCATCTATACCGGAATCGGGAACGCCGATCACTATATCCGCCTGCACGGGATGCTCAAGCGCTAAGAATGCGCCTGCACGAAGTCTTGCCTCGTGTACGGATGCACCCTCTATGACCGAGTCGGGACGTGCAAAGTAGATATATTCAAAAACGCACAAAGTATGCGGACGCTTGCCGCAGTGATCTTTTATGGAGCGTACTCCGTTTTCATCGAATACAACAATCTCGCCGGGGAGCAGATCTCTTACAAACTTCGCGCCGACCGAGTCAAGAGCGCAACTTTCGGAGGCAACTATATATGTTCCCTCGTTTGTTATGCCGTAGCAGAGCGGTCTGAAGCCGTTCTCGTCACGGGCGGCAATCAGCTTTGCAGGCGACATGATAACAAGCGAATATGCGCCGTTTATCTTATTCATCGCACGGTTGAGAGCTTCTTCTATAGACGGAGCTTCAAGCCGTTCCTTTGTTACAAGGTAGCTTATAACTTCTGTGTCGCTTGTAGTGTGGAAGATCGAACCCTGCTTTTCAAGCTCGTGGCGAAGCTCATAAGTATTTACAAGGTTGCCGTTGTGAGCAAGCGCCATTCTTCCTTTATAGTGATTTACGAGGATAGGCTGAGCATTAAGGCGGGCATTGGCTCCGGTCGTGCCGTAACGCACATGACCTACCGCCATATTGCCCTGTCCCAGTCCGTCAAGGCGTTCGGGAGTGAACACATCGTTCACAAGACCGGTGTCCTTGTAGGAATTGAAAACGCCGTCATCGTTCACAACGATGCCGCAGCTTTCCTGTCCTCTGTGCTGTAATGCGAATAATCCGTAATATGTTGTTGCGGCAACGTTGGTCTTTTCTTTTGCAAAAACACCGAACACGCCGCATTCTTCATGCAAACCGCTTGTCAATGGAGTCATTCCTTTCCGTCCCAGCAATAAGTGCAAAGCTCACACTGTGGCTTGCCTATTGCCCGTACAGTTCCGTCAAGCGACTGGAATTCAAGCGATGTCAGCTTTAGTCTGCGGCATATTTCGTCACGCAGTTTCTTTCCACGCTCTGTGTTGGTGTCACTGTACTCGTCGATAAATCTGATACCATCTGCACCCTCGGCCTCATCAATTATCTGTCTTGCAATCAGCTCCATCTCCGATGTGCTGCGGGAGAAGTTGAGATACTTACAACCGTACATTATCGGAGGACAGGCGCTGCGCATGTGTACTTCCTTAGCACCGTTCTCATAAAGGAACTCTACTGTTTCTCTCATCTGAGTTCCTCTTACTATGCTGTCGTCAACGAACAGCAGCTTTTTTCCCTCAATAAGCTCGTGGACCGGAATCAGCTTCATTTTAGCTACCTGATTTCTCATTGTCTGGTTGGTAGGCATAAAGCTTCTGGGCCATGTGGGAGTGTACTTGATAAAAGGACGTGCGAACGGGATACCGCTCTTGTTTGCGTAGCCTATTGCGTGAGGTACGCCCGAATCCGGAATACCGCATACATAGTCAACGTCGGGCAGCTTGCCGTTCTTTATATCGTTCTCCGCCATAATCTCACCGTTGCGTGTGCGCATCGTTTCAACGGTCACACCCTCATATACCGCATTCGGATAGCCGTAATATGTCCACATGAACGAGCATATATGCATTTTGCTTTCATCACCGTCGCTCAGCACTTCACAGCCGTCCGCAGTTATCATATCTATTTCGCCGGGACGAAGCTCTTTATATGTGCTGTAGCCGAGCTTCTGGAATGCGAATGACTCGAGGGATACGCAGTATCCGTCGCTTCTTTTTCCTACAATGATAGGAAGTCTGCCGTACTGATCCCTTGCGGCGATAATTCCGTCCTTTGTAAGAATGATAAGCGACATTGTACCGTCAATCTTGCTCTGGGCATATCTTATACCGTCGGTAAAATTGTCCTTTTGTGCGATAAGCGCACCGATGAGCGAGCCGGAGTTTATACTGCCGCTGCTCATTGTTTCAAAGTTTGCACAGCCGCTCTCGAGAAGTTCGGTTGAAAGCTGTTCGGCATTTCTGATTATGCCGATACTGCATATCGAATAAATACCGAGCTTTGAACGCACCAGCAGGGGCTGAGGGTCGGTATCGCTGATACAGCCGATACACAGCTTTCCCCTCATATCCGTAGCATCCTGTTCAAACTTTGTTCTGAACGGTGAGTTTTCAATACTGTGGATAGCACGCTGAAAGCCTCTGTCGGGGCTGTATGCGGTCATACCGCCTCTGCGTGTTCCGAGGTGGGAGTGATAGTCTGTTCCGAAGAAAACATCGGTTATGCAGTCGTTGTTTGACGCTGCACCGAAAAATCCACCCATATATTATCCTGCCTTTTCCTGTTAGATTCTTTTCAATTGTCGGGATTATTCGCCCATAAGACGCTTCATTATTTCAGCGTAAGCGTCCTCAACACCGCCCATATCACGACGGAAACGATCCTTGTCGAGCTTCTCGTGAGTTGTGCTGTCCCAGAAACGACAGGTGTCGGGAGAAATCTCGTCGGCAAGAATTATTGTGCCGTCTGAGGTCTTACCGAATTCAATCTTGAAGTCGATAAGGTCGATGTTGAGCTTCTTGAAGAAGTCAAGCATAAATTCATTTACCTTGAAAGCGTACTTTGAGATAAGGTCGATTTCTTCCTTTGTTGCAAGACCGAGTGCAAGCGCATAGTAGTCGTTGATGAAAGGATCGCCCAGATCGTCATTCTTGTAGCTGAATTCAAGCGTGGGGCAGAGGAGCTTTGTGCCTTCCTCGATGCCGAGCTTCTTCGAGAAGCTGCCTGCGGCTACGTTTCTTACGATTACTTCGAGGGGAACGATAGAAACCTTTTTAACGAGTGTTTCTCTGTCGTTCAGCTCTTTAACAAGGTGAGTGGGAACACCTGCTTTTTCAAGCAGACCGAACATATAGTTCGTCATTTTGTTGTTGATAACGCCCTTACCTGAGATAGTGCCTTTCTTGAGGCCGTTGAATGCTGTTGCATCATCCTTGTAGGATACGATAACAAGGTTGGGATCATCGGTTGCAAATACCTTCTTTGCCTTTCCTTCGTAAAGCTGTTCTTTCTTTTCCATTTTGTTTATCCTTTCTTCAGCGGCTGTGCCGTATTTATTGATTACATTATATATAGTACACCGATCAAAGCTCGGCAAGTACCTGCTCCATTTTTTTGTCAGCCTCAAGAACCTTTGCAGTCTGTGCTGCACGGTATGCCTTCATCTTTTCCATAAGGGCATCGTCTGATACCGCAAGGATCTGTACGGCGAGGAATGCCGCATTTGCCGCACCGTCAATAGCTACTGTAGCAACAGGAACTCCGGCGGGCATCTGTACTGTAGACAGAAGTGCATCTATGCCCTCAAGTGCGCTTGCTTTTATCGGGATGCCGATAACGGGCAGGGGAGTCTGACCTGCGATAGCTCCGGCAAGGTGAGCGGCTTTGCCTGCAGCGGCAATGATAACGCCTGTGCCGTTCTTCTCGGCATTTCTTGCAAACTCGGAAACCTCTGCGGCGCAACGGTGAGCGGAGAGAACACGAAGCTCTGTAGGAACTCCGAAGTCCTTAAGCACCTGAGCCGCTTTTTTGACGATAGGCAGATCGGAATCGCTGCCCATTACTATGGCTACTTTTTTCATTTACGAACATCCTTTCAGAAAATAAATAAAGCTGTGTAATCCAATTGCACAGCTTAAAAAATACACTTATTCTTATAATACGGCGTAGAAAAAGACATATATGAAAATTTACCGAGGCTTATCAAAGCTGTTGTAAGCTGTATTTTATTCATAGATCTCATGCTTTCCCTCCGTACTTGTTACTATATCATTTTACCTTATTTTAATAACAAATTCAAGTGCTAAAGCGGAAAATCTCTTAAATTGTGCTTTTTCAACAATAGTAGCGCTTTGTTTTTGTGCTATATGTACATTAATTACTTTATAAACTTTTTGTGACCTAAATTAACATAAAATCGTTTACACAGCGTTACAATAGTTATATTTCCGATTATAGAGGGGAAAACAGGGAAAATCAGTAATAAAGTTGCGACCGAATTGTTACAAAAATGTAACAGATTTTTGTGCATGATGACGGAAAAGTGCCAAAAAAACATTTTTTGTAATCGTTTACGGTAAAAAAACACAACTGAGAGCTTAAAATGCTTGCAAATTTGTGAAATGTGTGATATGATTATGTCAACGAGGAAAAAGTGAACAAAACTTTTGACAAGCTACAGGTCTTTTTAGTGAATTATCCATTGTTACATATACGGCAGTATATACCGTTATGTCACAGGAGCTTCAACCGGAAGCCTGTTCTTACCGGGGGATTGTTTACAGCTCCTCTTTAATGAGGCCGCAAGGTCAGGCAGTGAAAGCGATAGCTATTCACAACAATGAATACTTCTGGAGGAATTACCAATGAAGAAAAGAATTTTAGCAGCTGTATTAGCATCTGCATCAATTCTGGGTGCAGTAGCAGGCTGCTCAAGCAACGCTACAAGCTCAGCAGGATCTTCTACAACAGATTCGAGCAAGACTGAAGACTCAAGCAAGACTGATGATTCAAGCAAGACTGATGATTCAAGCAACGCAGGAACTTCCGATAAGTTCACACTTAAGGAAGGCGAAGGCAAGACTCTTAACATCGCTGTATGGAACGAAGAGTTCAAGAATTACTTTGAGAAGTACATAAAGGCTAAGATGCCTGAGGGTGTTACAGTTAATTTCAAGATCACTGAAAACAAGGACAATGCTTATCAGAACAAGCTTGATGAAGACCTTCCCAAGAACGAAGCTGCATCTGCTGACGACAAGATCGATATGTTCTTATTCGAAGCTGACTACGCTCTCAAGTATGTTAACTCAGAGTACACACTTGATGTTAAGTCACTCGGTCTTACTGACGAAGATCTTTCAGGTATGTACCAGTATACAAAGGACGTTGCCACAACTCAGGATGGTTCAAAGGTACTGAAGGGTGTTTCATGGCAGGCAACTCCCGGTCTGTATGCTTACAGACGTTCAATTGCTAAGGACGTTCTCGGCACAGATGATCCCGCGAAGGTACAGGAAGCTCTCGCTGACTGGACAAAGTTTGACGAAGTAGCTGCTAAGGCTGCTGACAAGGGTTACAAGATGCTCTCAGGTTATGATGATGCATACAGAACCTTCTCAAACAACGTTTCTGCTCCTTGGGTAAACGACAACAAGGAAATCATCGTTGATGATAACATCATGAAGTGGGTTGACCAGACTAAGACATACACAGACAAGGGTTACAACAACAAGACATCTCTTTGGTCTGATGCTTGGGCTGCTGACCAGGGTCCCGACGGTAAGGTATTTGGCTTCTTCTACTCAACATGGGGCATCAACTTCACTCTTGCAGGTAACTCACTTGCAGTTAAGGAAAAAGACGGCGGTAAGCTCGAAGTAGGCAACGGCGGTTACGGTGACTGGGCAGTTTGCTACGGTCCTCAGGCTTACTTCTGGGGCGGTACTTGGATGGCAGCTGCAAAGGGCACAGACAACGCTGCATTAGTTGGCGACGTTCTGAAGGCATTCTGCTGCGACAAGGACTTCGGCGTTCAGTTCACAAAGGATACACAGGACTACTACAACAACGAAGCTGCAATGAAGGAACTCGCTTCTTCTGACTTCAAGTCAGACTTCTTAGGCGGTCAGAACCACATCGCACTGTTCGTTGAAACAGCTCCCAAGATCGACATGAGCAAGATTTCTGTCTACGACCAGGGTCTTAACGAGACATTCCAGGATAAGTTCAAGGAATACTTCGACGGTACTGTTGATAAGGATACAGCACTCAAGAACTTCTATGAGGCTGCTATTGTTAAGTATCCTGAGCTCAAGAAGCCCGCTAACGCATAATAAAGGCTTTGTGGCTTAAACAATATTGACCTTCATCTTGACTGCGGGTTCTGTGAATTCGCAGTCAAGTATGTTAATGGGGCGAATTACGGATGTTTCCGCCTTATTAACATACTTGACTGCTCAAGATGGAGAATATACCGAGATTTTTATAAGGAGTGTTTTTATGGCTCAGGCATTTAATGCAGGAAATGTGCCGGTAAAAGCCAGAAAAGGACAAATCGGGAAATATAAAAAATGGGGCTACATATTTATGCTCCCGTTCATATTAGTTTTCCTTGTTTTCCAGGCTTGGCCGCTTATTCAGACTTTCTATTACAGTATGTTCAAATACTTCAAGTCGGGTCTTAGTTGGATAGGACCGGAGTTTGTCGGATTTGATAACTTTGTGGCAATTTTTGATATGAGTTCAGGTAACAATATACTTGCACTCACATGGAATACGCTTATCATGTGGGTACTGGGATTTGTTCCGCAGATAATCATTTCATTACTTTTTGCTTACTGGTTTACTAATGTAAGACTTCGTTTAAGATGTCTTGGATTCTTCAAAACTGTAATGTATATGCCTAACCTTATCATGGCATCTGCATTTGCAATGCTGATATTCTCGATATTCTCCGATATTGGTCCTATCAACGAGCTTATCAAGCACACTACCGGCGGCGAGGCTTTCAGATTTCTCAGCTATACGGGCAGTACGATGGGACTTGTAGCGTTCATGAACTTCATTATGTGGTTCGGTAACACGACAATTCTGCTGATGGCGGCAATGATGGGTATCAACGAATCTGTTATTGAGGCTGCTGAAATCGACGGTGCAAGCAGCTCACAGATATTCTGGAAGATAACTCTTCCTCTTATCAGACCTATACTCGTATACGTTATGATCACTTCGCTGATCGGCGGTCTTCAGATGTTCGATGTACCGCAGATCCTTACCGGCGGTCAGGGAGGCCCGAATAACACTACCAAGACGCTTATCATGTATTTGAACGAACAGATCGGTACATCTAAGAACTATGGTATGGCAGGTGCGCTTTCAGTAATTATATTCATTGTATGTGCGGCACTCAGCCTGGTTGTTTACTACTTCTTTGCTGCTGACAGAAGCAACAAGAAGTCTAAAAAAGGAGGTAAGTAAGTATCATGGCAAAAAAGGATAAGGTACTTGAACATACCTCAGCACTTCAGCAGAACAGAACTGATCCGGATATGAAGGTAAAGCCTACGCTTATTATTCACAGAATAATCTGTTATATCGTTCTTATCTTCTTCTCAATCCTGTGTTTGTTCTTCTTCTACATCCTGCTTGTTAACGCAAGCCGTTCACATTACGATATTATGTCCGGCTTTTCGTTCCTGCCGGGAAGCCAATTTATCAATAACTTCCAGAGTGCGATTTCAAACACAACGATACCTGTAATAAACGGTGTTATCAACAGCTTGATTATCGCAGCGTGTACAGCAGTATTATCAATTTATTTCTCGGCAATGACAGCGTATGCAATTCATGTATATGACTTCAAAGGTAAGAAATTTATCTTTAACTTCATATTACTTATCATGACGATTCCTACACAGGTTTCTGCGCTCGGTTTCTTCAGTATGTGTACCGACTGGGGACTCAGAGATACATATATTCCTCTTATAGTTCCTGCTATTGCGGCACCTGCAGTGTTCTTCTTCATGATTCAGTACATGAAGAGTTCGCTTCCGATTGATATTATCGAGGCGGCAAGAATTGACGGTTCGGGCGAATTCAGAACATTCAACACGATCGTTCTTCCTATGCTGAAGCCTGCTCTTGCAGTACAGGCAATATTCAGCTTCGTTGCATCATGGAACAACTACTTCCTTCCTTCGTTGATCATTGATACATCAACAAAGAAGACAATGCCTATCATGATCGCACAGCTTCGTTCAGCAGATTTCTTAAAGTTCGATATGGGTCAGGTTTATATGTTCATTTTCATAGCAATCATACCTGTTATCATCGTTTATTTCTGCTTATCGAAATTCATCATCGCCGGTGTTTCACTCGGTGGTGTAAAGGAATAAGACAATTTTGGGTTAATATATTTTATACAGAAACGGCATCGGAAATTTTCCGGTGCCGTTTTGCTGTATATAATGCTGTGACAACAGTGCGGTATTTGCTTTACAGTGAATCGGCTAAGAGAGAAGCATAAGAAAATCCCCTGTTAATCGCTTAACAGGGGATCGGAGTTTATTCGGTTATGGATTAGCCAAGTCTTGCTTCGAGATCAGCGAGTTCCTGCTTTAAGCCATCGGGGAGCTTGTCACCAAACTGCTTGTAGAATTCCTTCATCTCTTCTACTTCCTTCTTCCAGAGGTCTCTGTCAACTGCGAGCAGCTTGTCTTCAACTTCTGATGTAACCTCATCCTCGATACCCTTGAGGTTGATGTCACCCTTCTTAGGAAGGTAGCCGATAGGAGTCTTTTCAGCGTCGATTGTACCTTCACATCTCTTGATGATCCAGTCGAGAACTCTCATGTTGTCACCGAAACCGGGCCAGATGAAGTTGCCGTTCTCGTCCTGCTTGAACCAGTTAACGTTGAAAATCTTAGGAGCCTTGTCACCGAGCTTCTTGCCCATATCAAGCCAGTGTGCCCAGTAATCAGCCATGTGGTAGCCACAGAAGGGCTTCATAGCCATAGGATCGTGACGGAGTACGCCTACTGCACCTGTAGCAGCTGCTGTTGTTTCAGAAGAAACTGCAGAGCCTACATATGTGCCGTGCTGCCAACTGAATGACTGGTAAACCAGAGGAGTTGTAGCTGCACGTCTGCCACCGAAAATGATAGCTGAAATCGGAACACCCTGAGGATTGTTGAATTCAGGTGAAATGCAGGGGCAGTTCTGAGCGGGAGCTGTGAAACGTGAGTTAGGATGAGCGAGCTTGTTGCCGGCTGCTGTGTATTCCTTACCGTTAACCTTGTTGCCCTTCCAGTCTGTTGCATTCTCGGGAGGATTCTTGTCAAGACCTTCCCACCAAGCTGTCATATCATCATTGTTGATAGCAACGTTTGTGAAGATTGTGTTCTTTCTTGTAGATGCAAGTGCGTTGTAGTTGCTCTTTGCGTTTGTACCGGGAGCAACACCGAAGAAGCCGTTCTCGGGGTTGATAGCGTAAAGTCTGCCATCGGGACCCTGCTTCATCCATGCAATATCGTCACCTACTGTGAATACTTCATAGCCTGCCTTCTTGTATCCCTCGGGAGGAATAAGCATAGCGAGGTTTGTTTTACCGCAAGCTGAGGGGAATGCTGCTGTGATATACTTGATGTCGCCATCGGGCTTCTTAACGCCGAGGATAAGCATATGTTCAGCCATCCAGCCTTCCTTCCAGCCCTGGTAAGAAGCGATACGGAGTGCGAAGCACTTCTTGCCGAGCAGTACGTTACCGCCGTAAGCTGAGTTGATAGACCAGATTGTGTTGTCTTCGGGGAACTGAACGATGTATCTCTTTTCGGGATCAACGTCAGCCTTTGAGTGAAGGCATCTTACGAAGTCGTTGGAGTCATCGGGCAGGTTCTTGAATGCCTGTGCGCCCATTCTTGTCATAATGTCCATGTTGAGTACAACATAGATAGAGTCTGTCAGCTCAACACCAACCTTAGCGATAGGTGAGCCGATAGGTCCCATTGAGTAGGGGATAACGTACATTGTACGACCCTTCATAACGCCGTCATAGAGCTTTGTCAGCTTAGCGTACATTTCCTTAGGATCCATCCAGTTGTTTGTAGGACCTGCATTCTCCTTCTCTCTTGAGCAGATGAATGTTCTGTCTTCTACACGGGCAACGTCGTTTTCAGCTGTTCTGTGATATAAGCAGCCGGGGAGCTTTTCCTGGTTGAGCTCAATCATCTCGCCTGTTGCGATAGCCTCGTCACGAAGCGCCTTGAGCTGCTCCTCGCTGCCATCGATCCATACAACCTTGTCGGGCTGTGTGAGGGCTTTCATTTCTTCAACCCACTTTAAAACATTCTGATTCTTTGTCATAACCGATTGTTCTCCTTTTCTTTATTTTATCAGCTTATGCTGATGAAAGTCATTCGGTAGGGAATTACTGATACGGTTCATCGTACCTTGTTCCCCATTTACTATTATAAACTATTTTTTGCAATAGGTCAATAGCGAAATTGCAAAAACAGCAAAAAAATTGCACAAAGTAAGCGTAATGCAACCGACTTTTTAATTTACGTCGGGAAAACTTATTACACGGCTGTATAACAGGTTTTCTTAAGGTCACGCTACCTTGTGCTTTTTATTTTACTATTTTAATATCTACTGATTTTAAAGGAATTATATGTCAGCTTTAACTTCCTTGCGAAGCAGTATTATCGCAAGAAGGTTCGGAATTGCCATAAGGCCGTTGAAAAGATCGGATACGTCCCACACTACTGTTGCCCTAATCACTGCTCCTACGAAAGCGGTAACAATGAAAATTGCAAGATATACGCCTACCCACTTCTTTGTGAAAAGGTAAACAAAGCAGCTTCTGCCGTATATCCACCAGCCTGTAACGGTTGTTATCGCAAAGATGAACGTTGCGATACTGAGGAATGCACCTGCGAAATCGCCAAGGCCGTTCTGAAAAGCAACAAGAGCCATGTTGAAACCACCTGCCTTTTTGTCTACCAGCTTGTCAGCACCGCTTGAAAGTATACAGAGTGCTGTCATTGTGCAGATAATGATAGTATCAATGAAAACCGAAAGCATTGCCCACATACCTTGAGTATGGTGCTTGTCGGCACTTGAGTTTGCATTAATCATTACCGAGGAGCCAAGACCTGCTTCGTTTGAGAATACTCCTCGTTTTACGCCCCACTTCATAGCCTCGAGCATTACAACACCGACAGTTCCTCCGCCTACAGCCTTGAAAGAAAAGGCTTCTGTAAATATCCTTGCGAATACGTCCGGAATATTCTGATAATTAATTATAATTACAGTAAGGCAACCGATCAGATAGCCTCCTGCGGCTATCGGGATTACCCACGATGTAACTTTACTGAGGCGGTGGATGCCTCCGGGCGCTATTGCGGCAATTACTGCGGCACATAGGATTCCCGATACCCATAGAGGTACTCCAAGACAGTTCTGAAGTGCCATTGAAGCTGAATTCACCTGAGCCATATTGCCTATGCCGAAACTGGCACCGATACAGCAGACAGCGAACATTCCTGCAAAGAACGCACCGAGCTTTTTGCCGCCGAACGCTTTTTTTATGTAGGCAAACGGTACGCCGCCCGTAAGACCGTCCGACTGCACGGTTCTGTATTTTGCGCCGAGATAGTTTTCGGCAAAACTGGTAGCCATACCGAGAAGTGCGGAAATCCACATCCAGAATATTGAGCCTGCGCCGCCTATTGCGATAGCGCTTCCTATTGCGATAATATTTCCTGTTCCTACTGTTGCACCGAGTGCGGCGGTAAGGGTTCTGAAAGGCGAAACCTTCTTTCCGTCAGCCTCAGGCTGTTTTGTAAGGAGTGTACGCTTTATTATAGTAGGGAAGTGCAGTACCTGCAAGCCCCTTGTTCTTATCGTGAAGATAATTCCCGAGCCTGCAAACAGTATAAGCACCGGTATGCCCCATACTATGTTTTCGTTTATCCACTCTAATATTTCCATACTGACTTGTTCCTTTTCATCAAGCACAGACGTGGGTGCCTGTACGTTTTATATATTGATTGTATTCCCGAAAATCACCGATTATGACGGGAAAGCTTCACATCACGATATGATCTCGGCATTTCAGGGTAATTTCCGATTAAAAATAGTATATAAAAAAAGTAAAATCTGATAAAATTTTGAATAGTTACTGCTTGTTAATAATTAAAAGCAAAAGTATACAAGTCGAAAAATAACCCCTCCGGTTTTACCGGAGGGGCGTAAAAACCTATTCTATTCCGACTATTCAAAATTTTTGGGCTTTTAGATTATTTCGTGCGGATTATTCGCCGCAGTATTCCTTCTTGTAGTATTCAACAAGGCCTACGAGATCCTCGTAACGCTTCTTGGAGTTAGCAACTGCCTTATCGAACAGTACGTTAGCTCTTTCGGGGTTAGCACGCATAAGAGAGTTGTAACGAACTTCTCTCATCATGAATTCCTTGTAATCGCCTGTAGGAGCCTTGCTGTCGAGTGTGAACGGATTTGTTCCTGCAGGAGCAGCGGGGTTGAATCTGAACAGATGCCAGTAACCTGCCTGTACAGCTTCCTTTTCTACCTTCTGAGCGATTGTAAGGCCGCCCTTGATACCGTGGTTGATACAAGGAGCATAAGCGATAACCAGTGAAGGACCGTCATATGCTTCAGCTTCTGCGATTGCCTTTAAGCACTGGTTCATATCTGCACCCATTGAAATCTGAGCAACATATACATAACCGTACTTCATAGCGATACCGGAGAGATCCTTCTTCTTAACGTCCTTACCGCCTGCTGCGAACTGTGCAACAGCACCGATGTTTGTAGCCTTTGAAGCCTGTCCGCCTGTGTTGGAGTAAACTTCTGTATCGAATACGAATACATTTACATTCTTGCCTGATGCGAGAACGTGGTCAACACCGCCGTAACCGATGTCGTATGCCCAGCCGTCGCCGCCGAATATCCAGTTGGACTTCTTAGCGAGGTAGTTCTTAGCCTTGAGAACTGCATTCTTTTCAGCGCAGTCGCAATCAAGAGCTTCAAGAGCAGCTACGAGATCCTTTGTAGCTGCAGCGTTTGCCTTGCCGTCGTTAGCTGTTTCGAAATATGTATCGATCTTAGCCTTAATGTCAGCGTTTTCAGTCTTTTCAGCAATTGCCTTTAACTGACCCTGTGCTCTGTGTCTTAATGTATCCTGAGCGATGAACATACCGAGACCATACTCAGCATTATCCTCGAACAGTGAGTTGCCCCAAGCGGGACCCTTGCCTTCCTTATTTACTGTATAAGGAGTTGAGGGAGCAGAGCCGCCCCAGATTGATGAACAGCCTGTAGCGTTGGCAATGTACATTCTGTCGCCGAAGAGCTGTGTGATGAGCTTAGCGTAAGGAGTTTCACCACAGCCTGCGCAAGCGCCTGAGAATTCGAGCAGGGGCTGCTTGAACTGTGAACCCTTAACTGTTGTTTCCTTGAACTTCTCGTGAACTTCGGGCTTGTCGGCTACTTCCTTAACAGCGTAGTCGAACATGGGCTGTTCGTTCATCTGAGAATCAAGTGACTTCATAACGAGTGCCTTGTTCTTAGAGGGGCAAACCTGTGCGCAAACGCCGCAGCCTGTGCAGTCGAGAACAGAAGTTACCATAGCGAACTTCATTCCGGGAAGACCCATAGCGTCCTTCATCTTTGCACCTGCAGGAGCCTTAGCAGCTTCTTCTTCGGAAAGAATTACGGGACGGATAACTGCGTGAGGACAAACGAATGAGCACTGGTTACATTCGATACAGTTCTCGGGAATCCACTCGGGAACGTCTACTGCGATACCACGCTTCTCATAAGCTGCAGAGCCCTGGGGGAATGTACCGTCAGCCATGCCTACGAATGTAGATACGGGGAGCTTGTCGCCTCTCTGAGCGTTAACGGGGATAAGGATATTGTTAACGAAATCAACGAGATCCTTTCTGTCACCTGTAGCTGTGTGAACGGGAAGTGTACCCTCAGCGTCAGCCCAAGATGCAGGAACGTCAACCTTGATAACCTCGCCTGCGCCCTTTTCGATTGCGGCGTAGTTCATTTTAACAATGTCGTCACCCTTCTTAGCGAATGACTTGTAAGCAGCCTTCTTCATATATTCGATAGCATCTTCAGCGGGGATGATGTTAGCGATTGAGAAGAATGCAGACTGTAATACAGTATTTGTCTTGTTGCCAAGACCGATTTCCTTAGCTACCTTGATAGCGTTGATGATGTAGAAGTTGATGTTGTTCTTAGCGATGTATGCCTTAACGGGAGCGGGGAGCTTCTCGTCAAGCTCGTCAACTGTCCACTGGCAGTTGAGCAGGAATGAACCGCCGGGTACAACGTCCTCAACCATATCGTACTTGTCAATGTATGAGGGGTTGTGGCAAGCTACGAAGTTAGCCTTGTTTACAAAGTAAGTTGACTTGATAGGCGACTTACCGAAACGAAGGTGAGAAATCGTAACACCGCCCGACTTCTTTGAGTCGTATGCGAAGTATGCCTGAGCATACATATCTGTGTGGTCACCGATGATCTTGATAGAGTTCTTGTTAGCACCGACTGTACCGTCTGAACCAAGACCCCAGAACTTACAGCAGGTTGTGCCTTCGGGAGTTGTGTTGGGGTTCTCGCCGATGGGCAGTGAAAGACCTGTAACGTCATCCTCGATACCGATTGTGAACCTGGGCTTTTCTGTGTTGTTGTATACTGCAATGATCTGAGCAGGGTTAGTATCCTTAGAACCAAGACCGTAACGACCTGTGAATACGGGTACATCCTGGAACTTGCCTGCCTGCTTGAGAGCTGCAACAACGTCGAGATATAAGGGTTCGCCGAGTGCGCCGGGTTCCTTTGTTCTGTCAAGAACTGTAATCTTCTTAACAGTTTCGGGAATAGCAGATACGAAAGCGTCAACGCTGAAGGGTCTGTAAAGTCTAACCTTAACAAGACCAACCTTCTTGCCCTGAGCTAACATATAGTCGATTGTTTCTTCGATGGTATCGCAAACAGAGCCCATAGCAATGATTACCTGCTCAGCATCGGGAGCACCGTAGTAGTTGAACAGCTTGTAATCTGTACCGATCTCAGCATTTACCTTGTCCATGTACTTCTGTACGATAGCGGGTGTAGCTTCATAGTACTTGTTGCTTGCTTCTCTTGCCTGGAAGAAGATGTCGGGGTTCTGAGCTGTGCCGTGCAGAACGGGCTTCTCAGGATTGAGAGCTCTGTTTCTGAAAGCGTCTACAGCTTCGTGGTCGAGCATCTTGTCGAGTGTTTCATAGTCCCATACTTCAATCTTCTGGATTTCGTGTGATGTTCTGAAACCGTCGAAGAAGTGAAGGAAAGGAACTCTTGCCTCGTATGTTGAAAGGTGAGCTACAGCACCGAGATCCATAACCTCCTGAGGGTTAGTGGAGCAGAGCATTGCATAGCCTGTCTGACGGCAAGCGTAGATATCGCTGTGATCACCGAAAATAGAAAGTGCGTGTGTTGCAAGAGCACGAGCGGAAACATGAATAACGCTGGGCAGTAATTCACCTGCAATTTTATACATATTGGGGATCATGAGCAGTAAGCCCTGTGATGCTGTGTAAGTTGTAGTACATGCACCTGCTGCGAGAGAGCCGTGAACTGCGCCTGCTGCGCCGGCTTCTGACTGCATTTCTACTACCTTTACTTCCTGTCCGAAAATGTTCTTTCTTCCGGCTGTTGACCAGGAATCTGTTACTTCAGCCATTACTGAAGATGGTGTAATGGGGTAAATCGCTGCAACGTCAGTAAACGCATAAGACACGTGACCTGCGGCGTTGTTACCGTCCATAGTAAGTTTTTGTCTTCCCATGGGAATCGTCCTCCTTTGTTTTTGCATACGGTCATACCAAGACGTATGCTTTCAACTTAGTATTATATCATAATCGTTCCGGAATGTAAACCTCTAAAAGTGAAAATTTTCAGAATTTTTTAGTTTCCTGTACAATTTTTTGAGTCAGCTTAAGCTAACCGGATATAACTGTCTTTGAAAGAATGTTTTTCGCCGGTAACGCAAAATATGCTCTGTATATGATGTGATAGGCGTATTTCCGCTATCTGTGCGGTGAAGGCGGCTGTGCCGCTGCGAGCGGATATCTGTTGTTTCGATAATCTTTGTGAAAAGTAAGAAAAAATTTCCCGCTCCTCCTTGAAATAATCGCCGTTTAATGATACAATATTATATATAAACTTACTATGAAATTCGCTGCAACAGCAGTTATAGGAACGGAGCAGAAAAATTGATCCAGTATTTAAAGGATATCTGGGAGAATATACAGAGTGTTTTTGCAACAATGGGACTTGTTGATTATCTTGATATTCTCCTTCTTGCCTATCTCATATATAAAGGCATTAAAATCATCAAGGAAACACGGGCGGAGCAGCTTATCAAAGGCATAATTCTGCTTGCTATACTTTTCTTTGTCGTAAACCAGTTTCAGCTGAAGGCGATGAAGGTTATAATAGAAACCTTCCTCAATGTCGGAATTATCGCTATTCTTATTGTGTTCCAGCCTGAACTTCGCCGTGTGCTTGAAAAAATGGGACGAACCACAAAGGTAAAAAAGCTGGCTCTTAATTTTGAAAGTAAGACAGATGCGGCGACCGCCGACATACATAACTGTATAGAGGCTGTCTGTACGGCTTGCGAACAGCTTTCGCAGACTGCTACGGGCGCACTTATCGTATTCGAGCGTGAAACAAAGCTCGGTGAGCAGATAGACACCGGTACGATAATCAACGCAACGCCAAGCCCTGAGCTTTTCGGCAATATATTTTTCCCGAACACGCCGCTGCACGACGGTGCGGTGATAATCCGTGACAGCAAGGTATATGCCGCAGGATGCTTCCTGCCTAAGCCCCAGAAGGAAGAACTGATTTCAAAGGCTCTCGGTTCACGTCACAGAGCGGCTATCGGTATGAGCGAGGTTTCAGATGCGGTGATAGTTGTTGTTTCGGAAGAAACCGGTACTATATCTATAGCCGAAAACGGAAGTCTTACACGTTTTTATAACAAGGATACGCTTCGCAAACTCCTTACACAGAAACTTGTTCCGGAAAAACCCGAAAGCAAGAAACTGAAAGATAAAGCGTCAAAGAAAAAAAAGAAAAACGCACCCGATGCAAAAAAAGAAAAGGGGGCGGATAAATAATGAAAGAATGGCTCAAAAGCTTTTTTCAGAACTTTGTCAAGAATTTAAAAACTATCATATTCGCACTTGTGATTGCCGTTATTGTGTGGTTTGCAATCTCGATGCAGATATTCCCTGATGTCACGACTCACGTCAGCAATATTCCGGTTGAAGTCAAGGCTACGGAATATATGACGGAAAATGCGCTTTCCGTAACGAACCGTTATGTTGATAAGATAACCGTACAGGTAACAGGCAAAAGATATGAGGTAGGAAACCTTACTGCAAGCGATTTTACAGCCAGTGCGGATCTGTCGGCTATCACGGCGCCTGGTGAATATAAGGTAAAGGTTAACGTAACACCGGTAAAGGAAAACAGCTGTACGGTTGACGATGAGGGTCTGAGCGTTAAACTCAAGGTCGAAAAGACGGTATCAAAAACGTTCAGTATTTCCGACGGCAGTATGAAGGCTGTAGCCGAAGGCATTACCGCTATGGCGGGTATGAAGATAGACAGCGTTACCGCTGAGCCTTCAACTATAACGCTTACGGGTGACAGCACCGCAATAGACGCAGTGAAATCGGTCGAGATACGTTCTGTATTTGCAGGCGAAACCTCAGAGTCGGTTTCTTCAAAAGGTCAGATCGTTCTGCTTGGCAGTAACGGAGATATAATCGAAAATCCCGATATAAAATACGACAACGAGAGCTACACCGTGAATATAACGCTGTATAAGCAGAAAACGCTGCCTCTTACGGTACAGTTTACGAACGTTCCGTCAAACTTTGACTTAAGCAGTCTTAAGTACAGCATCTATCCGGAATCGCTCACTGTTTCTTCACCCGACGATTCGCTTGATTCACAGGAGAAGTTCGAGATAGGAACGATAGATCTCAGTCAGCTTACGACCAAGTATTTGCAGAAGCTGACGCTTCCGATAGCTTTACCTGAAGGATATAAGAATATCAGCGGAAACACATCCGCTATGGTTTCCTTTGAGGATGCGGAGAATTACACGTTCCTCAGCTATACTGTCCAGAAGGATAATATCCGTATTATAAATGCACCGGACAATTTTGATGTCGATGTTCTTACAAACGAGCTCAGCGTCAATGTTACGGGTCCGGCAGATGAAATAGCGGCGCTTGCGTCAAAGGATATTTATGCGACAATAGACCTTATGGGAACTACTCTTACAGCAGGGCTTAAAGATGTGACTGCGGAATTCACGTTGCGTGGAACCAAGGTCAGAAGCTGGGTTACAGGAGAATACAAGGTATCTATACAGGTAACTGAGAGGGCAGAGGATACTGCGGATTAAAATCGGAACGGAGATGTTTTCTTGAATATTTCATTGCTTTCACAGGCGGTCGGTACGTCTACCGATCCGCTTGAGAATGCGCAGGAGCAGATAAAAGAAGCTGAAACGTTTTTCAATCAAATGATAAACGCTTTTGTAGGATATCTGCCTACGCTGATTGCGGCGGCGATAATACTGATAGTAGGAATAGTTATTTCCAAGCTCGTGCTGAAAATGATGAGCAGGGGTATGAAACACGATGTTATCGACAAGACTGTTTCACGCTTTATTTATTCATTGGTCAGAATACTGCTTTATGCGCTGCTTGCTACTATTGTTCTCGCCGTTCTCGGCGTTCCGATGACTTCTATAATAGCTGTGATAGGTACGGCAGGCGTTGCCATCGGACTTGCGCTTCAGGACAGCCTTTCAAATATAGCTGGCGGATTCAGCATAATGCTCACAAAGCCGTTCAAAATAGGAGATTACATCAAGGTCGATGATGTCGAGGGTACGGTTGAAGCAATCAATATGTGGTATACCGAGCTTCATTCATATGATAATAAAGCTATCTTCTATCCCAACGGGCAGATAACATCAAAGAAGGTCACCAACTATACAACGCTTGGAATAAGGCGTGTGGATATGGTATATACGATTTCTTACAATGCCGATTTCAGAAAGGCAATGGAGGTTCTCAAAAGCATAACAGATGCTCACAAGCTTATACTTAAAGAGCCTGAGCCGAAAATCAGGATAACCGAACTTGCCGAGAGCGCTGTAAGAATAACCTGTTATCCGTGGGTAAAGGCTGAGGACTACTGGACGGTATACTTTGACCTTAACGAAGCGGTCAAGGAGCAGTTTGACTTGAACGGTATCGAGATACCCTATAATCAGCTTGATGTGCATCTGAAAAAAGACAATCAGGATGCTGCTACTAAAAAATAAAGCAGGCAATAATGCTTTCGCAGAGCTGTCGCAGGCTCTGCGAATTGTTATATCGGACGATATACGGTAAGGAAAAATTGATTTGCGAATGAGAAAAGGAGTTTTTGGTGGACAAGATACATCTGAAATCACCGTCAAACTGGATAAACGATCCCAACGGATTTATATATTATAAAGGTAAGTACCATTTGTTCTATCAGCATTTTCCCTATGCGCCGGTATGGGGCAGAATGCACTGGGGACACGCTGTAAGTGACGATCTTGTTACATGGGAGCATAAGGGGATAGCTCTTTATCCTACCAAGAAAAATGACAGGAGCGGATGCTTCTCGGGTAGTGCGGTCGAGCATGACGGGAAAATGCACATTTTTTATACCGGCATAAATTATCGTGAAGAAGATCCCGAAAATATCAACTGCGCACTGAATTACGGCTTTATAGCGTCACAGATGAAGATTGTTTCGCAAGACGGATATACCTTTGATAATTTCAATACGAAAACTACGATAATTCAACCTTTGCGTGACAGCACTTCAGGCTCGGAATCCGACACCAGAGATCCTAAGGTATGGCGTGGCAGTGATGCGTGGTATATGATAGTCGGAAGCACCTATGACAACAACGGAAGATTCCTGTTTTTCAAAAGCGAAAATCTTGAAAACTGGGAATATGTGAATTATTGCGAAAAAAGAGGATTCGGCTGTATCTGGGAATGCCCGGATTATTTTGAAGTCAACGGTAAAGGCGTAGTAATCTTTTCGCCCATCGGAATACTTGATGATAATATGACGTATGATTCAGCGGCAATATGCTGTTTTGCGGATTTTGACGAAAAAAGCTGTAAAATGACTATGAGCGATGAATACAGTATGTTTGATTACGGCATAGACCTGTATGCACCGCAGAGCAATACGGACGAAAACGGCAGACGTGTAGTTATTGCGTGGGCGAGAATGCCCGAAGCGGTAGGCGATAATGAGAATAAGCGCATAGGTATGATGTGTATACCTCGTGTGGTTGACATAAGAAATAATCACATATATTTTTCACCTCACCCGAACATAAGAAAAGCCTTTTCAAAAAAGAGCGGCAAGCCCTCGCATAAATCGGGATATATGCTGAAAACAGCGATAAACAACGGGGAGAGCATAAATATCGGCGGTTATATCATCCGCCGTGAAGACGATATTATCATAACTGATCGTACAGCGGTTTTTATAAATGATAAAAATTACAGGCTTATTGCAAAAACACCTGTTGTGAAAGAGGGGAACAGGCTCGAAATCTATATCGACAGCAATCTGATAGAAATATATATCAATGACGGGGAATATGTGCTGAGCAGTGTGGTTTACGGATTGTCGGATATAATTGAAGGCGGAGAATACGAGATTTTCGTAACGGAATAAATATCTGAAAGGGAATATATCATGGAAGAAAAGAACACAAATGTTTCGCAAACGGAAGAAAATCCGGAGCAGAACAGCCCTGAAATATCGGCTGAGAATGAAAGCACGACCGAAGCGGCAAAAGCCGGCATTAAGACGGCAGTGCCTAAATGGCTTATCGTAATTATAGCGGCTATGGCGGCGGTGATAATAGGGCTTTCGGTAACGCTCGCAGTGATTCTTGCGGGAGGGAAAACCGTCGATGAATCGTCATCATCACAGAGCGGCACGTCCGCAGACAACAGTAAAAACTCATCCTTATCCCAAATCACGCAGAGCGATACTTCGACAGACAACTCGCAGGGCGCTGTAACGGAAGACGGCATTGTCCTGCAATATTCCGTAGATAATTCGTGGGGCGACGATGGCAATCTGAATTACGGAGTTCAGTTTGGTATCACCAACAATACAAACAGCGGAATTTCAGGCTGGGAGCTGGTCGTTGAAATAGACGGTCTTAAAGGCTGTGAGGGCTGGAACGGCACATACAGCCAAAACGGAAATACGGTAACAGTAACAAACGCCGAATATAATGGGGATATTCAGCCAGGCTCCACTGTGGTTATCGGCTGCAATCTGAATACGGACAAAGAACTGAAAATAAACAGGGCAGAGCTTAACAAAACGCAGTGCGTTGTTAAAGCGGGAAATGTAAATCAGAACAATCAGAACAATCAGAATAATCAGAATAATCAGAATGCAAACGGTAATGGCACTTCCGAAACAGATGTTGACGCACTGCTTGAAAGGAGCAAGGACGGCGAACAGGGTGACGACTGGCTTCATACGGACGGAAACAAAATCCTTGATAAAGACGGTAAGCAGGTGTGGCTTACAGGTGTGAACTGGTTTGGATATAATACCGGCACGAATACATTCGACGGCTTATGGAACAGTGAGCTTAAGTCGTCCGTAAAGGCTATTGCCGATCACGGATTCAACCTTATCCGTGTGCCGATGTCGGCTGAGCTTATAAATTCGTGGGCGGCGGGAGAATATCCCAAGGCAAACTACAACAATGCCTACAACACAGAGCTTAACAGTATGAACAGCCTTCAGATATTCGATTATTTTCTTAAGCTGGCGGAGGAGAACGGTATTAAGGTTATGCCGGACATTCATTCCGCAGAAACAAATGCTTCAGGGCATACGGTGAATCTCTGGTATACCGACAAGGTAAGCGCAGAGGATTATTATAAGGCGCTTGAGTGGATGGCGGAACGTTATAAGGATAATGATACGATAATAGCGTACGATCTCAAGAACGAGCCGCACGGCAAGCCTTATGAAACGGATAAAGCGGCGATATGGAACGATTCCGATTCGGCTAACAACTGGAAATATGTTGCCGAAACTGCCGCATCAAGAATACTTGCCAAGAATCCGAATGTGCTTATAATGGTAGAGGGTACCGAGATATATCCGACAGATATTAAGAGCAACAAGGATTTCAGCTCGACAAATGACGATGATTACTATTTCAACTGGTGGGGCGGTAACCTCAGGGGAGTAAAGGATTTTCCTGTCAATCTCGGAAAATATCAGAACAAGCTGGTGTATTCTCCGCACGACTACGGTCCTACGGTTTATCAGCAGCCGTGGTTTGAGGGCGACTATGATTTTGACAGCCTTATGCGTGACTGCTGGCAGGACAACTGGTTCTTCATCTACAAGAACAATACCGCACCGCTTCTTATAGGAGAATGGGGCGGATTTATGAAGGAGCCTAATCTTAAATGGATGACCTGTATGCGCCGTCTGATAAGTGAGAACCATCTTAACCACACATTCTGGTGCTACAATGCAAACTCGGGCGATACGGGCGGACTTGTGCTTGATGATTTTTCAACGTGGGACGAAGAAAAGTACGCATTTGTAAAGGAAGTTCTGTGGCAGGAAAATGGCAAGTTCGTAGGTCTTGACCATAAGATCGCACTCGGTGAAAACGGTATCACGCTGAAGGATGCCAAGGGGCTTTAGAGCCTGATAAGCGATGAAATTTAAATGCCGATAACGTCATATCTATCCTCGCTAAAAGGGCAGGGATGGATATGATGTGAGGCAAATAATAAAATATGTATCTGCTTTACGGGATGTTTATTGTCACGAAGTGGCGGCAATTTTAAGCTGTAAAAGAAAATCGAAAAATTTTCAAAAAAGTCTTGACATTTCATTTTTATTGTGTTATAATATACAAGCGTCAATGAGATGTGTGCTTTTAAAGCAAGTTAATGAATATGCGGGTGTAGTTCAATGGCTAGAATCCCAGCCTTCCAAGCTGGTTGTGTGGGTTCGATTCCCATCACCCGCTCCATAGTTTTCACGAAAGTGAAAACTTATTTATTTTGATAAATATGAAAATGCAGACCATGCGCCACTAGCTCAGCTGGATAGAGCAACCGCCTTCTAAGCGGTAGGTCACAGGTTCGAATCCTGTGTGGCGTGCCATTTATGGTGGGTGTAGCGTAGCTGGTTAACGCGTCGGATTGTGGTCCCGAAGATCGTGGGTTCGAGTCCCATCTCCCACCCCATATTTATTAAGAACGAATGCCGCCTGCGCTGGCTTATAGTGCCGGCGGCATTTGTTTATACTGGGATATAGCCAAGCGGTAAGGCAACGGACTTTGACTCCGTCACTCGTGGGTTCAAATCCCGCTATCCCAGCCATGCGTAAATCCTCTCTGTCACTGCGATTGAGGGGGTTTTTCTTTTTGGGATTTGGTGGGCGAGGTGGGATTACGTATTATAATTCTGTTGTTAACAAATCGTATCCGTCCTATTCAGAGGGAAACTTTGTGTTTTGTAACGCATTATTAAAACCAACAATCATAAATCAAAATCAAATTGAAGCAGTTGACAAGAGAAATTAATTATGCTATAATGTTTAAGATGTATTCAGATAATAGCAGTATCGAGGTGTAGCGCAGGTGGTAGCGCGCCTGCTTTGGGCAAAAAACGTGAGCGCTGCCGGTGGCAGAAAAAGCGAGCGTTTTTAGGCGTAGCGGTCGGAATGTCGAGGCTCACTATTGAGCCGAAGAGATTACGGGAACCGCAAGAGGGCGGACAAAGCAGGGAAGAAAACAGAGATATAAGAAAAAAGTTGATATAAAAATATCGAGGTGTAGCGCAGGTGGTAGCGCGCCTGCTTTGGGAGCATAGGCGGTCTTCGCACCGCACGAAAGCGAAAATCGCAGAAAGCCCTTCAACCGTGCGGATTTCGGACGGTTTGGAAAACAAAAAATAGCGGTCAAAACCGTGTCTGACCACAGATTTGACCACCTACACGCAAAAACCTAAAAATTCAATACAAAATCGGGGTGTGGCGCAGTTGGGAGCGCGCGACATTTGGGATGTTGAGGCCGCAGGTTCGAACCCTGTCACTCCGACCAAATTCGGTATTCATAAGGCATTTGAGTACCACAAATCGCGGTTTTGACCGCAAATCAAAGCCGCAGGGGAAACTCTGCGGCATTTCTTTGTTTGGAGGAAGTATGAAAAGAATAGTTATTGAAAATATTAAAAGCATACGTTTCATGTGTTTTGATATTCCAGATCCGGGCTTACACATAATTACAGGAACAAACGGGTCAGGAAAGACAACTCTATTTACATGTATAAGCCGTATATGCAATAATAATGCATATCGCCTTGGATTTCCTGCCAAATCTAATGAGAGCTATGACTTGTTTTCCGGGAAAATAACATATCAGTTTAATAATCAAAAAATTGTTTATTCGAGAAGAAAAAATGGAGAGTGGCGTCCCAATGCCAAAAACTCTACTGTTCTTGAATCGTTTGGATATCCTCAAATCATAAATATAACTACTAAGGACAAGCGAATTTTTTCTCAAGAAAACATCACCCCAAGGCGCAGCGGTAGAGATGCATGGCTAAATCAACAACTAAATACAATCTTTGATACTGACAAATTTAGTCACATGATAAAAATTACAACAGGAGATTTACGAAGAGGCAGAGGCGCAGAGCAAGATCGAAGACGCAACATTGCCTACGCAATTCCGTTGGGCAACGACAAATACTATACGGAACGAAGTTTTAGCTTTGGCGAAATCGTCCTTGTAAATATGCTGTTTGATATTCAAAATGTTCCGAATGGTTCTCTAATTCTTATCGATGAATTAGAGTTAGCTATTCATCCATCATCTCAAATTCGTTTGATACAGTATTTGAAAAGCTTGGCGAAAGAACGAGAATTAACGATACTAATTTCGACGCATTCTGCAAGCATAATTAAGTCTCAAAAAAATGTTATTTTCTTGAATACACAACCTGACGGGCGCGTCGAAATAATCGATAATTGTCCTCCAGCCAAGGCTATCGGTGCCATTGGGATGCGCGAAGATACCAATCCAGATATAATCGTTTTGGTGGAAGATCCAATGGCAAAAAGCTTATTTCATGCACTAAAACAGAAATACATATCTTTACAAAATGAAACCAGTTATCTTGATATAAGAATTTTGGAAATTGGCGGTTTTTCTAATGTTATCCATTTCTTTATCGAAGCAAACAACTATATATTTTATGACAATGTATATTTTACCGCTTTCATGGACAAAGACGTCGAAACTGATATTATCCCTTATCCTCAGTATGGTAACGCAGATTTGATTCGAGATTATAGGGGTAATTCATATTATCTGCGATTTCTTCCATATACTCCAGAAGTATTACTAATTATAGCATTTTACGACCACAAATGCGATTTACTTAACTATTTGAAAGGCTTATATGATAATCAACAATTAAATTATCAAGTCCCAGAATGTTTTGATTTTGTGAAATATAATCAACCATTTCCGAATTTCCCAAATCAAAACGAATATAATACTTATATTGAGCAAAGAGGTGCGTTCAGAAAAAAGTGCAAAACAGAAGCCGAACGAATATCTAAAGAATTATGCGAACAAATTAACCAATCAACAGAAGAAATATATCGTGCAGTGTTTAAGTTTGCTGTAGATACATTTGTTTCAAATGAAATTAATATACAACAGCTATTATCTTCTACGATGAAGAGATTATCACATTGACTATTAAAATTTAGTTGTTGGAGCAAACATGGTTAACCGCTCTTTTCTTTGCCTACTGCACTGCAATTTTTAAGGGCTGACCGCCGTGGTCAGCCCTTATTTGTCGCTTTCTCTCCCGCCTTGATTTCCGCAATCTCCTTTTTCATCTCTGCAATCAGCGCCTTGAGCTTTTCCTTGCACTCCTCCCGCGTAGTAGCGTAGATGTTCTTTGCGATTCGTTTCCCGTTCACGTGCGGTGAGAACCTGCCCTCATACAGGTGGTCGTTGAACATCGTCACGCACCCAGTGCCGGGCTTGCGTATCTTGCCCTTATACGGCTCAAATTTTGGCTCTGTCGACTGATTATCCGCTTTACTGTCACTTGTCTTGTCCGTAGTGGTCGGCTCGGGAATGGGCGTGTCAGCCCCTGCAATCTCGCGGTCAATCCTTGCCGCCGCCTGCTGTTGCATCGTGTCGGTAATATGGCTATAAATATTGAGCGTGGTTTCCGCGCTGACATGGCCTATCATGGCGGACAGCGTTTTGATGTCCATTCCGTTTTCCAGTGCCATGGTGGCAAAGGTGTGACGCAAATCGTGAAAGCGCACCTTTTTACAGCCTGCCCGTTCCAAGATCAGTTGTAACCGTTTTCTAACCGATGACGGATTTCTCGGTCTGCCGTTATCTGTCGGTGACGGAAACATCCATTCCGAATCCACCGTTTCCTTATACGCCACAAGGGTTTTCAAGAGTGACGGTGGCAGAATAACGGTGCGTATCGAGGCTTTTGTTTTCGGCTCCGATATAATCACCTCTGCCTTGATGATATATACCTGCCGTTCGATATGCAGCTCTCCTGTTTTGAAGTTCAGGTCGCTCCATTTGAGCGCCAATATTTCACCGCGCCGCATTCCCGTGCCGAGCTCCAGCAAGAAGAGCTCATAGCAACCTTCTTTCTTTGCCTGATGCAGAAACCGCAGAATCTCGTTTTGCGTCAGCACCTGCATCTCACGCGCTTTTTTCGGCGGCAGTTTACAGCCGACATCGGGATTGATTCGTATCAAACCGTCCTGTACCGCCCGCTGTAAAGCTGTGCGGCAGTTGGCATGTATCCCCCTTATCGTTCTGTCCGAAAGTCCCTTTCCGTAGGTTTTTGCGTGCAGTTTTCTTCCGTCTGTCTTTTCCTTTGCGTAGAATTGCTGTAAATCCGACTGTGACAGCCTGTTCAGCGGAATTTTTCCGATTTCGGGAATGATATGATTGTAAATGCGATTTTCATAGTCGGTTCTTGTGGTAATGCGGAGTGTGTGTCGGCAGTAGGTCTGATACCAGAAGTCGATCCAATCCCCGAACGGCATATCTGGTTTAATTTTATCGGAAGAGCGTCCGTACTGTTCTTTCAGCGCTTCGAGCTTAGTGGAACATTCTGTTTTTGTTTTCGCCGTTACGCATTTTGTAATAGGCAGGCTTTTCTCATTGTACCCGACAACAATTCTTCCTTCCCACCGACTGTCTTTACGCAGGCGTAATGTGCCCTCACCATTTTTTCTTTTTTTAGCGATTGGTATCATCTCCTTCAAGCATAATCTCATCCATAAAGCTCCCCACGATAGCGGAAGCGTTTCTCTGCATATCGGTGGTCACATGGGTGTAGGTGTCCAGCGTAAAGCTGGCGTTGGTATGCCCGAGGATTCCCGACAGGGTTTTTGCATCCACGCCGCCCGCCAACGCGTGAGTGGCGAAGGTGTGGCGCAGATCGTGGAACCGAATCAGCGGAAGCTCCGCCTGTTTTAACAGTGTTTTTAATCGGTGGTAAGCATAGTCGGGGTGCATCGGTTTTTCGGGCTCATAGATATTCGGGAATATCCATTCGCTGACTGCCGTTTCTTTTCGCTTCCGCAGAAGTTCCGCAGTGCTCGGCGGCAGGACAATCGTGCGCGTTCCCGTCTCGGTTTTGGTTTCGCCGATATTCAATCCGCCGCCTTTCCTTTTAGCAACCGAGTGCCTCACTTTCAGCTTTACGTTTTCCGCATCGAAGTCCTCCCACTTCAGTCCGCAGATTTCACCCCGCCGCAGTCCTGTGGTCAGCTCGGTGTAGAAGAAATCGTACCACAATTCATCCTGTCGGATGCGTTTCATAAATCTGTCAAGCTGTTCGTCATTGAGTATCTGCTTCGGCGGATAATTGTTTTTGGGAATCGTTGTGCCGACCGTTGGATTTTTAACAATCAGCCGTAGGCGCACCGCCATATCGAGTGCTTCGTGCAGCATCATATGAATACCGCGCACCATACTGTCGGCAAGCTCTGTACCGTGTAGCCTGTCAGGTTTCACACGACCTTTCTTTTTGACGGTGTTATAGAATTTTTGAAGTTCCTGCGTGGTCAGCGCCGACAAAGGTCTGTCGCCGAGATACGGTTTGATTTGATTTTTAATCATCGCTTTGTAAGAATCCAGCGTGCTCTCGCGAATTGTGAAGATCATATATTCATTGATCCATCGGTCGAGCCATTCGCCGAGCGTCATATTCGAATCCTCGGTGAGGTCGGCATCGCGGTACATCTCGATGCAGTCGTGGAGCTTTACGATTAACTCCTTTTGTGTTCGGGCAAGCACATAGCGGTGAATCGGATCGCCGTTCTTTTTGTGACCGACAACGATGCGGCCTTCCCATCTTCCGTCTTCGCGCTTGCGTACCATACCGTCTCCCGACGGTCTTCGTTTTGCCATAGTATCACTTCCTTTCGCAGTACAACACAATACCACATACATGGCGGAATATCCAGCTAAATTTGCGGTAAAATTCGCAACCCCTAAATCAGCGAGGTTTTTATCGGCGCAACCCCGAAATTGAAGCTTTTATAACCGTTCTTAAAAGCCATACAAAGCCTTGTGCGGTCGGCGTTGCCGTCCGCTGTGTCCTGCGAGGGAAAAGCAAGGCAACCCCTCGCTTTCTCCTGCTTGTTTTCGGACGAGCCGTAAAACTGCCCTTAAACCGCCGATTTCCCGTGTTTGCGGTCAAATTCGGCGAGTTTTTTCAAGGCTGCCTGACGCCGATTTTCTTCGTGCAGCCGTATCAGCTGTTGCTCGTAATACTGCTCTAATGCTTCCGCAATCGGGCGGATTGTATAGCGCAAATTTCCGTTGCGCTTTTCTCCTTTTTGGGTGATGACGGAAGTCGGCTCGGTTGCGATCAACCGTTTTTTGGTCAAACCGTCTACATGTTTTCTAACGGTGTTTTTGCTCATGCCGACAGCTTTCCCGATCGTTTTGTAGCTCGGATGGCACTGAAAGGTTTTTCGGTTTTCACATCGGAGCAGATACGCATACACTGCAATCTCACCGGTGCTGAGACCCAAGCTGAAAATTTCATTCGGCAGAGGAAAATAATCCCGGATCGCATCACGCTTTGAATATCGGGTGAATTTCAAATGCTGCCTCCCGTCTTTTCTTCGACCCATGCGCGGAATTTTTCTTTCGGTACGATAAGCCGTGAGCCGATATGCAACGACGGAAATCCTTTCTCGTGCATCAGCTCGTAGCTGCTTGAGATGGAGATACCGAGGAGCTTGGCTACCGTTTCAGCATTAAGGAACAACGGCAGATCCTCATAAGCGGTGTAAACAGATTCTTTCATTGGTTTTTCCTCCTGTTAAATTCACACGGTTTTTCGCCGTGTTATGTAGAGGACTGCTGTTTTGCAAAACAAAAAGACCCGCACTCAATCCCGATGCGTAGTTGCATCGGTGATTATGTAAGTGCGAGTCTGAAACTCAAAACAGAAATATGTGTATTCAATTGTCAGTTGCTTTATTTACTTGCAGTATAACATACCGGAAAAATTTTGTCAAGTTTTTTGCGCCAACAGTGTATATTCCGGCGCTTTTGCGGGAATACTGTTTTCTTTGTTTTCTGCGGTGCAGATTTTAACCGTGCTGTGTCGAACTGAAAATCGCAAGGCCAAACCGCGAAATCGGCTCGGCCTTGTTTCTGCAAATTCAATCCTCTGACGGCTCGTACAACACTTCGGTCATGATTCTCGCCGCGAGCTTAAAGCCGCTGATAAACGCTTCGCGCTCATTCATACCGTGCAGTTCCGCCTCACAGTCTTTGAGCTTTCCAAAGATTTCTTTCTGCTGAACCGTGAGCGTCGGTATCAAGCTATCCTGATGCCGAATAACATAGCTCAACACTTCGCTGTAAGCACTCCCGCGCTTAAAACTGTGTTCGTGCGGAACGATATTGCCGTAGTACAGATCTTCAAGCGTTGTCATTTGTATTGCACTCCTTTCTTTTGCAACACAAACACATACCACAACACCTTTTACAAGTCCAGCGTTTTTTCATTATAAAAAGCAGAAGCGCCGCATTTCTGCGACACTTTTGCTCTGTGCTTAATTGCTTTCGGACAATGTATCAATCAGCCGTTCCTTAATTATATGAATTTTTTTGTTTTTAAATGATTGGTAGTCATGAATTGATGCGACAATTATTTGATTATCTTGGAAGTCTCGGTGTAAAATATCAAACATCTTTTCAATATTTTTGGGATCCACTTCTTTACCACTTGGAGAATCTAAAATAATAGGAAGTTTAAATCCTAATTGTTTCTCCACTTCTAAAATATAACCCAATTTAAATGCAAAAACTATTTTATGTAATATAGCACCCGAAAGTTCTTTTAAATTGTGCGTAAATATAAAGTCAGTTCTTAAATTTATATGCTTTTCCAGCGATAGTTCTTTAGCATAGCCTTCTATGGATTTGTACATTGATTCTAAGTGCTGATTATTTTGCTTGGTACTAATAGTTAATTGCTTTTTTAATGAAGTTCTCTTTTTTTCTAAAGCATCTATTATATCTTTTATTGTCCTGTAATCAACTTCAAAAGCGGCTATTTTTTTGTCAAATTCTTTTAGTATGTCATTAGTTGCAATAAATCGTAGTTGATTATCCTCTGTTATCACATCCAATTGAGCAATTTTTCGATTAATCGACGCTATTTCAGCTGCAACAACTCTTTGACGTGCCTTTAACAGTTCGTTTATTTCAGCAAAGTTTTTTATGGTTTTTGCGTTAACCGGCGTCTCAGTACCATCCGAATTAACCACACTCAGTTTCATCTTTTCTATATAGTTTTTGAAACTACGATTTTGATCATAAGATGATTTTATACTTTTTAATTCTTTTTCATATATCTCTTTTTGAATATATAAGTTATCTAATTCTTTTTGTATTGTCTCGTCGTAATCATCATAAACCAGCGTACCTTGCTCGGCGTATAATTGTTGCCTATATTCTGCAATATCTAATACCTTTTTATATTTTTGCAATTCGTTTTCAACTTTACGAATTTCTTTTTGGAGTTCCGTACAATCTCGGTTCGCTAATCCTCTGAGTAATTCTTCAACATTAAAGCGATTGCTACCAATTACTACCCCTCGATTAAGAAGAGTCCATCCCTTTTCCTGGTCAACATAAAAACATCCTAAAAGATTATGAAGAATGTCAAGATTGTCTAACCCAAATAATATTTTGTGTAGTTCATCTTGTTCATCCTGTAGGACAAACTCACTTTTTTCACCTTGTTGGTTAACAACTTGAAAAAAATCACCTTGTCTTATGAGTATAAAGTAATTATCAACAATATGCACTTTGCTTTCAACAAGGCAGTTTGCAAACTTAATAGATTTTGTATCGGGGATTCTATAACCTAACGAATATACCATTAATCTTAAAAGTGTTGTTTTGCCTTGGCTATTTTCTTCACTGAATATAAGATTATTGTGTTCATCAAACTCTATGTATCTTTCATACATTCCTTCTTTGATTTTTATATAATCAAACTTCATATTAGATTCTTCTCTTTCATGCAATTTATAGTGCTTGACTGATAAATAATTCTTGCAAGGATGGTTTTGACCAATATTTCTTGAGTATTCGAGTCTAATTTATCTAAAGCAAATTCACTCGTATAACCTCCCCACTTTTCTTCAATGAATTCTACAGTTTTTTTATTACGTTTCTTCGGAGTAAAGTCGTTGAAATCACTTAAAACTGCAGTAACAAATTCAAACCTTACAATCGAATTGTTTATAAATGTATTAAAATGGTTTTGCACATGTTGAACTTCGCTAACATCAAACTTATCATAAAAACTATTATCCTGCAAACTATTTTCTAATGCTTTAACTACTATTATCCATGTAAACTGTTTTTTGTCGAGAGTTATGCAGGTATTAGATACTGAACCATTTAATAACAATTCTTTTTGCCATACATCAAGCACCTTTCCCCCAATACCATTTCTGTTTTCCAAAATGGTTTCAACAAACTCATCCACTATGCGTTTTATATTCGCATATCTATCTGTTGGTGAAACACCATTTTGAAATTGAAGAATATAAATAAATAATTTCCCCCGATCTATTGCTACTGCTTTTTCTGCTTTACTCAATGCATTTTCAACAATTTCCTTAGCTTTATCCGTAAGTTGTGAATACGGTTGCCGAATATACGGCCCTATAAACTGCGACATCGTCTGCATATGACCCATGGGATTTTCTGAATTTGTTATGTATATGAATTGTTTTATAGTCCCGTCTTCATTATGTGCGGTGTCATTTAACGAATTCAGGGCATTCGCCAAATGTTTCTTAACATTGCTATAGTCACCCGCTTTTTCTACTGATTTGGCTTGGGCGTATATTTTTTCTTTGTTTGATAAAGTAATTTCTATATCTTGTTTAGAACCTTCCAAACGGACTTTATCAACATCCTTTATGTTATCAATTAAAATAGCAATGGCTGCATTCACTTGAAAATCCCACCCAAAAAGTGATGGTGCGGCACAATTCTTGTTCATATGCTCGTTCCCTTTCAGTAAGAATTTTTATATTAATTACAACAAAAATATATGTATTCTTCTATTTATTTTGTTTGCTGGTATTGCACAAAAAATAATTTAGTCTTTCAAATTTAGCAAAAGTATAACTTCGAGCATCAATAGAATTAGACGTCAACATGTCATATATATGCAACGGATAAGAAACCATATCAAAATCTTTCTTTCCTAATGTTACTCTTCTAAATCTGTCTTCTATTAAATTATCATTTTCATCGAAATACAAAAGCAAGCTTAGTCCATATTTCCGGCGTTCAACTTCCGAAATGTCATCTCGAATGTAATTAAGCATATAATCGGCTCCTAATTTTTGCGAAATCACTTTTGCCATGTCTTTTTTTAAGGATTCTTTTTGGATGGCCGATATTATCTTTTTTTGCATTACCATTTTATCCGGACTCGGGTCAGCTCCGTACAAATCAGCATATATTAATCCGTATTTGGGACGCCAACGTTCAATTTTAGGTATGGTTCGATCAAGTTTTTGCAATTGCTGAAAATAGGATTCTGATATTTTTTTAGCTTTGGGCCATTTATCTGTCAAACAAACGTAATATTGAAATGTATTAAATAAGTCAACGTAGCACCACAGATTGTTGTCTTGACTAAAAAGAATTAGATTGTGGTATAACAACAAATCCGTTTCTAACTCTATATAACTATCCATAGGATTCAAGGGGACAAAAGGAATTACCGGATATTTAAAATTAATATTTGTTATCTTATCATCGTCTTTTATTGTGATCAAACCGTCTTTAATCACGTCGACTGATATTCCTTTTGATAATGCAAAATTAAAAGCAATTTTTGAAATGCCTTTAATGAACGACTCATTATTAATTATAAAATCATAACTAACAATTTCAAAATTCAGTTTCGATATATCACAATGTAGTTTCTTGCTAAGCTCCGGACAAGAAACTACTATCCCATTCTTGAAAATCACAGAATACTCTTCGCCTTCATATTTGGCTTTACCTGAATATGTTGGTAATGAATGCTTTTTATTGGTTTTAGCAAAACTATCAATTCTTGCAATTATGGGATTGAAGGTCGTCACAAATGGCTTGTCTATAAATCTGCTAATATAATTATTACATTTCGGGCAACAGATATCTGTAGACTCTTCTAATCCGCCAATTGCATTTTGAATTATGTGCTCACGACTTTCAACTATTATTGGGTTACCACAATATACACAATTCATTTGTTTGACAATTCCTATCTTGTTTTTCTATTTTATAAGCACATCAAATCAAAATCCCATAGCAATGATCTATTTCGTGCTGGATGATTTACGCGGTCCAGTTGGTATAGGTCTTGATGCGGGTTTGTAGTTCCAAGGTTTGATACTTGACCTTTATAGATTTATAACGTTTGCATGGACGTGGGCCGCCGAGAAGAGAAAGACAACTTTCCTCGGCGTTATACGCACCGTTCTTTTTAATGATTTCGGAATTGAGCATCACCGTGTATGTAGAAACTCGTCCGCTCTTGTCAAGAAATGCGATGATACGCTTCTTAACGCCGATCATATTCGCCGCCATACCAGCACAACTGCCCTTATTGAAAATCAACATATCCAGCAAGTCCTGTGTCATTTGCAAATCATCTTTTGTTGCAATCTCTGACTTAACTCTCAAAAGCGGATCATTTATTGCATCCCTGAGCATTATAAGTATTTTTCCTTTAATAACTTGGCTACGCGAACGTGAGCAATGTTAGAACTTTTATAAAGTTCATCTACTACTTCCGGGACTGTTTTGCCAGCATAAATACCTTTATTTTCCTTTTCTGTGTCTATGCCGTAATAGTTCAAAAAAGTTTTACTCAGCCAGCCGTGATAATCTTCTGTCTTGAAAAGTTTAACTTCAATTGCTGTTAGGCTTAAGCCTTGAAATAGATAATAATAAACTATCTCTGGAATCAAATCATTTATATTTCTATGATCAAACAAGTCATATGTTTTAAACATTATAAAACTCCTTTATCCATTCGCTCTGCGGCAAATTATTTTTGTCAATCAAATTAAGTTTATAGGTAAGTTGCGAAACGTTTTCGGGTATCTCTTCAAACGGATTTATTTCATTCGCATCATAAATAACAATCGACTTTACGATAAAGTGTTTATTATCTGCATCGACTGGAGAGACTCTCTTCTTTTCGCGTTCAACATTCAAGACGAAATTATAATTATTGTAGAGAATAGGATTATTTTGCATACTGTAGATAAGCTGGTTTAATGTCTCACCAGCACTGCTTTCCTCAACATGTACTACAACCAAATAATTCTGATCTGCGTTGAACAACTGACTATGTTTTATGGTTACTTCTTCATCAATTGAGGCGATTGTTTTAATTTCAACATTTTTAGTGTCCAGGGTGATATCGTATTTATCTTTGCTGCCACCTTTATGCCAGCAATCAGATAAATCTATCGATGTAGTATTACCCAAAAATCTCAAGAATGATAATTCACCAAAAAAACCAACCAGATTCTTGTATTCCTGGCTCTTTGGAACTTGAAATAGTTCACTTAGTGAAAAGAAGAATTTAACGAAGGATTTGGCTTCCATCAATTCGGTGTGAGAAATACACAGTTTGATAAAAGATTCAAGGTTGTTTTCGTCGTAACCTTTTTCTGCAGGCAAGAATTCCAAGATATTATATTTGCCAGACGGAAATTTTTGATTGTTCTTGAAAGAATAGATTTCAACATCTGTGTTCAGATGCAAATAGTCTGTCAACAAACTTTTATGTGCAACATTTTCAAAGTTACACACTAAATATAACAAATGACCATTAGTAATAAAGAATCCGGATTTCTCAGACAACTTCTCTACCAAATATATTGCACCGTCTAAGGGGGTTGTTGATATCGCTTTTTTTATTGTTCCAAGCATTTTAATTTCCCTTTACAAAGTAAGTTTTTTCTTTGGGTATGTAGATCGCAAACATATATTGTTCTTTTTCTGGCAGCAGACTAACCTTATCCATCATGGGAAGAATCCTGTGTATTTGAATATTAATGCGATCTTTGTCAATTAGCACACCGCTATCACCGACATAAGTAATTTTCTCTGTTACAGTAGAATCCGCACCTTGAAGTAAAGCTTTGATTTTGTAGTCAGGCACGTAAATGCTACGTCTACGCGGTTCTTTATCCGCACCCATCAATATAACTGGGATGTTATCTTGTCCCAAAAGATCTGTCAACGCTTTCTTTTGAAATGGTTCATAATCAAATACCCCATAAATTAAATTTATTAGAGTTTTTAAGGTTTGGGCATCAAAATACGCATATTCCGCTGTTTTGGCGCCCACCTTACTTCCAGCATCTGTGTCCTGCCATATTACTGAATCAATTAATGTTTTGATTCTGCTATCGTTCTCGGCAATTTTGCTTTCATCCGTAACCAAAAACCTCTGCTTTATCCACCGATTCTTGAACGATATTTTTTCATATTTAACACGCTGTTTACTGGTTGGTCTCTGCTTAGTTTTTTCAGATTGGATGAGAATATCATCAATAGCCAAAACGCCATTCTCTACGTCAGCAAACTGATCCCATAGATCATCTTCTATCTCGGCCAAATTTGTGAATTCTTGTGCAATTTCTGATGTGGTGAAAATCTTGCAAATATCAATATACTTGCTGCGATAACCAAACCAACGAGCCCTCTGCAAATTGGTATCCATATTTCCGCCTCCGGTAGCCCAGCGTGTAAAATACGTAGTTATCAAGTTTGAAAAAGTCAGTCCTCGCTGTAACAAATCTCCACCGATATAGATTTTATGCCATTTGAGTTTTTCATTGCCTTGTGTTGTTTTACCGATTCCGTTTTTCAAAATAACCTTAGTTTTTCTAACAACCGTTGCTATTTCCGGTTTAATCTCCTCAAAAGATATAGTCACTTTAACATCATCTGATACATATTTATCGAAACATCTTTCAAAATCAGACAAATATCCTTGCATATCTTCATCTTCATATTCAAAAGAATTTTTCAAGCAATTGATATAACTCTCTATCGAAGTATATATGCTGCTATGCTGTAATACTTCTCGAAAAGCATGGACGATCATATCGCTAAAACGCTCTTTCGCTTTTGTTGCACGCTTGCATTTAATTGCACTTGCTACGATAAAATAACGCACAGCCTCCCAAAGTGATTCTGGTATTTTTCCTTCCGCCAATTTTGAATGATCTTCATCCGATACAAGATTAACGATGTCATTTTCATATAAATGATATATTTCTGCACCATCATAGCCTTTTCCGGGTTGAATTAAGCGAATAGAATCAGGGCGTAAAGCGCTCCAATTATCGAGAAAGATATTTGCCTGAGGAGTTGCGGTAACAGACAAATACATAGGATCATCTAACAACGATTTCATTTCCACGATTTCTTTGTATGTTGCTGAGGCGTTTTTGATTTTATCCTTTGCAGTGTTCAAACTTGCTTGATCACCCTCATCATCAATAATAAAAGCTTTGAATTCAGACTTGTCTAAACGCTTAAATAATGCATTGATTTTACGCATAGCAACCGGTCTCTTCATAGACACGAAGATTACAGGCTTGTTATTTTCAAGAAGATCAGTCATGGTTTCATCGTCTATACTTAAAATTTGGGTACTGTCATCTGTTGTGAAAATAGCAGGACCTTCATCATCGTATGTTACTTCACCCGTAACATCAAACGTCTCCTTAAACCTATCAGTTGTTTGCTTAAGCAAACTTGTGTCATAACCGCCGTAAATAACCAAAACATTATACCCATTATCAAAGGAAAGAGCTGTGAGCATCTCCAAATTTGAGGTTTTACCGGACTGAACCTTACCCACAAGCAAAACATTATTGTTTTTATTAGGTGAAGCAAGTTGAATCTGAATCTGTTTATATGTTTCAACTATGTTTTCAACTATATTATCTGCACCTTCTTCTCCATAAGCATCAATATGCTTATCATGAACCAAGTTGAAATAGTCGCCTAATTTCATTGGGACTTCAACGCTCTCTGCAGTAGAAAATGTGTATTTTTCCATAAATTAGTCCTCCGATACTTTCGACAAATACTCATTCATTTTATGCCTTATGGTAGACGCTCGAATATAACCCTCTTTATCGGATGTGAGCTTTGCTTGCTGCTCTGCTACTACAAAAGAAATAACGAATTTTTCAAGGACTTTCTTAAACTCCTCATTATTGGTATAAGGCTTAAAAAACGGATGATTTATGTTGATAATAATGTTGATTTCCTGAGCATTTTCAGATTCTTCAACATTAATCCAGTAAGCCTTGTTGCCAATCGACCATTCAACCACAAAATCTTTCTTGATAACCTCATTTATTTGAATGGGGTATTTTCTTTTGGCACCAACAATCTTTTCTTCTGCACTGTTGGTGATATGTAGGTATTCTTCAAATTGCGCTATTGCATTTTCATCAGTCTTTTGTTCGCTATCATTTCCTTCATCGTTTTCCAACTCAGTTGCTTGATTGGCATTTGACAATGCATTTGCAAAAGATTTTACACTTTCTTCGACTGCCTTAGAAGATGCTTGAGAAAATTCCTCTTCCTTGGCTCTCTCCTTGTTGGTCATTTTAGCAATATCAATATACTCCTGAATATTGCTTTTTAAGGCCTCAAGGAATACTATTTCCAGTCCGTCATCCCACACAAAACCATCTTTAGCCTGGTTGACAGGGAAATCATCCAGATCAAGTTCTCCAAACAATTTATGTGAAATAGGGCTTTGAGCCTGGTGGAAGATATACTCCGGCTTATAGTTTTGATCCTCGCCGCCAACGACAACACGTCCGCGTCTAAAAAGAGCAAAGCCAGCTTTACCGAAACCTCCGTTTGCGAGTATACCTACAAATCCAGAGACACGATGAGTTTCTCCATCGAACTCAAATTCAAAGTCGAGTTCTTTTTTCCAAGTCTTATCCCTAAATTGCAGACAACCATATTCATTAAAATGAAGGGGGATATCGTCGAACCAAATGTTAACCTTGCCGGAATTCAAGTCGCGGCGGTACATGCTTTCCAATAGTTTAATTATCTTACCTTTGGTTCGCGCGGCATCAATCTTTTTGGTCACGTCCTTTATGACTATCGTTGTACCATGTTCAGTCTCAGGACAGAGTTCCTTTTTGATTTTTACAGTATTAACTTTTTTCTCTTTGAGTTCTTGGATGTTAACTTCGGTAAAATATTTGTTATAAGAACCAAACTGTGTACTTGTAACAGACCAAACATTACCGAACCAACTGGCGGCAGTTTTCAAGCCCATACCAAACTCATTTCGTCCTCCTTGTTTTTTGGGTTTCGAATCAAGTAAAACAGCTCGCGAAAAATCCTCTAACTCCATACCAAAAGCGTTATCAACAATCGTTAAAACATTCTTTTCAAAATCATAATTAACATTAACAGTTACAGTAGTAATACCGTTCTGATTCAATTCGGTTTCGTTAGTATAGAAAGATTCTGTAGAGTTATCCACAAATTCGGCAATAGCATACCACGCCTTATAATTCAGGCGTGAAAACACACCCAATACGCTTGCTTGGGGTTGAATGTTTAATTCAAAATCACCGTTTTCAGTTGCAGTGATATTTTTCTGTTTTGAAAAGAAATCTGAAAAATTAAACTTAGCCATTTTTATTACCGCCTATAAGAGTACTTTTCTTTCCGAGCCTAAACAAACCTTCGGCAAACATTTTCACGAGTTTTACATTCACCGAATTGCCCAATTGTCTATATGTAACAGCATCGGAATCACTAAACTTGTAGTCTGATTTAAAACTTTGCAACTTTGCAGATTCCTTAGGGGTGAAGTATCTATACTTCTGTACATGTTCATCCCATATAATCGGGGTATTATTCATCGCAACAAGTGACGGGAAATAATTAGGACGTTTCACACGCACACCGGATTGGCGTATTTGAATAATACCTTCTCTTAAGGATTTACAATCCGTTCCGCAATTCCATTCAAATTTCTGTTGGATCAAAATCTTATCTTGCATTTTGTGCCGTTCGATCCATGCATCAATAAATTCGAAGTTGTTTTCATACATAATACGACTGCGCATGACCATGGCCTTTTTCCATTCAGGCATTTCCTGATATCCAATATCGGCATCCTGATAAAACTGTTCACGACTATAGATTCCAATGCCGGCTTTATGTAGCCAGAATGGGCTGCACAATCCTTTGACATTTGCACGAAATTCTTCCCACGCATCTAAGAGTTCTTCCACTTCTTCGGAAACATAGTATTTCGGATCAACATTAGTATCAATTATACCGGGCAAGCAATTGCCCTTTTCAGGACATCTGTCGATTTCGTCATCGATGCCAAGGATTTTTCTTGTAAGATACCCTGCAGGAAGCGACCTTCTTCCGTCAAACGCTTCCTTTCTAATGCCTAAGATAAATACACGCTCGCGGACTTGAGGCACACCAAAGTTATGGGGAGACTCAATAATCGGTTCTTCGGTTATAATGAATCCTTGATCTTTAAGTTCGTTGCAAACGATTTCCCAGTTGTCTTTTTTATCTGCAAGATTACGAACATTTTCGAGGACCACGTACTTGCATTCTGAATGTTCTTTTAAAATGTCTATAATACGATAGAACAACTGGCCTCTTTCATCTTTTTCGCCGTTTTCTTTTTCAACTACTGTGAAACCGTTTTGATTTCCAGCCTTCGAAAAGGTCTGACAAGGGAAGCCGCCACACAACACTTCAAACTCTGGAATAACATTTTCCTTAATGGCTTTGTTAATGTCTCCATATATGACAAATTCATCGTTTGGAGCGAAGTTTTTCTTATATACTTCTCGACACTGTTCATTTATGTCGCTTGCAAATACACATTTACCACCAAGCGGAGTCATTGCCTGATGGAAACCTCCAATGCCGCAGAACAAATCTATAAATCTAAAGTTATAGGGTTTCATAACACACCTCATCCATTTTACAAGATTAATTATAAATTATTCGCTGTCCTATAAAACGGACTTTACTGTTTTTCGGGTATTATTTCCAATATATCATCCATCTTACACTCAAGTGCAGTACAGATCTTTACGAGCACATCACTGGAGACTACTGCGCCGTCTTTGCCCATTTTTGTAATGGTAGCGATGCTGATGCCGGCTTTTTCTGCAAGTTCTTTCTTTTTCATATCACGGTCGATCAGAAGCTTGAACAATTTTTTATAGCTTGCGGCCATTGTATTACACCTCATAAATAGTTATAGTTAGTACATTGTATCATTGAAAATCATTATACCACACTCTACGCCAAACATCAACAGTTTTCGGCAGAAAAATACTGCGATTTCAGCATTTATCAACTTTTTGTTGCAAGTTTTAATTTCCTCCTTGCTTTTTCGTAATTCCCTTATCTTTGTCTACTGCGGTGCAAATTTTGACTGCAATTATTTTTATAAATACAGATGCTTGAGTTGCCGCATAAACAAAAATCGCTTCCAAGAATTGATCTTGGGAGCAATTTTTCACACAGAGTTTATTTATCAATCTTATTCATTCCGGCGGCGTTCTTCTTCGGCTTCCTCCTCTTCACGGCGATACTCACTGTCGTCCCAGTTATACACATATTCGCCTTGGTCGATGCTGAAACCGTCTCTTTCGATATTTTCATATTCGCCGGAATCATAGTTGAAACAATACTTCGACATACGATCCTCCCCTTTACAGCTTGATGATCTCGTAATCCGTGCGTGTGCTCTTTATGCGATCTGCGCGAAACAGCTGGCTGTTTGTTTTCCAATGCGGGAATTTATCCGCTTTTTCTGCATTGGTATCACGATGGCAAATGACGATATTTCCTGCAACATCACTGCCGCCGAGCGACAGCGGACGGATGTGGTCAAGTGTCGGATGATAGGCGCTGTGCGGATCTCCACAGGCGGACTTCCGCATTTCGCGACCGGCATAGTCGAAAACGGTTTCACGGTTCCCGAAAACCTTGTTCCATACTTTGACCGTTTTGTACTTTGACATTTTGATGCCTCCTTTATAAGTGATATACACATTATCGCACATAAAAGAGGAGCGCACTATGAACCGTCGGTTCAAAAAACAGCATCCCTGTGGGCCTGTTCACCCGTAGGGACGCTGTTTTTTTAAAAGACTCTCGGCAATTTTTTGAAACAGCAAAAGTCTTTTGGCCGACGGCGTTCTTTGGCCGGAGCAATAATAGGCGACCGAGCGGGGCGTAACACCTAAACGCGTCGCCCACTCTTCCTGCGAAAGACCCGATTTGTCCACTATGCTCCAAAAATAGTCTGCCATCTCATAATCGATTTTCCGATTACCCATATTCGCAAACCTCCTTTGCATAGACAACGCAATGCTCCGAAGGTTTTTTAAATATGTAATATCAGTATAGCCTATTTCCTGAAAAAATCAATAGGGAAAAATCAATTTGCAGGAATATCGCTTTTCGATAATTCTGTAAAGTTGTGTATAATCTACTCGCGGCGTATACGGCGGATCGTTAAGCAGTTTATACTTGATTATACTGCCGAATGCACTGTCGAGTGAGGAAAAGCCCAGATATTCGTTGATCCCGTCCATAAAAAGCGCATTACAATACTGTATTTCATCGGAAGTCAGTTTCTTTATATCATAAATGTATTGATCGTTTTCCGAATAAACGCCGCTGTTTTGTTCACCTTTCGTTGCCTCATAATAATTGTGGTTTGGCTCAAAAAGACTTTCGTTGGGGATCACCGTCAGCTCCGTCAAAGGCACACACGACAACCCGGATTTCATTCCTGCATATCTGAATTTATAGAAAGGATTGATGAGCACGATCATTCTCTTAGCCGAAATCGGAAACATCATGAAGTTTTCACTGAAATGTCTGAGCGAATTTATTAAACTTGCAATTACATCTTTTTCTTCATCGTTTGTCGTGCGGTTTAATATGTCTGTCAGCCACGAGAGCTTTTTATCATTATGTCTTGTGATGCCGCCCCAGCCTTTTTCGTTTTCCGATGTCATACCGATATCGGTAATGACAAATTTATCCCCGCTTTCCGGCGCATCCCAGAAGGCAATATATCCGCTGTTAACAATGCTTGCCCAACGGTATGCCGGATAGGTTTTATTGGGATTTTGCAGAATAGATGCAGGTGTACCGTCGGAATCCAAAACAGTATTAACGGTCCGCATCCAATATTCATACGGCGTTTCGCCTTCGACACGGCGTTCTTTAAAGTCGGGAGCAAAAGAATTCTTCATTTGCCGTTCCGTTTTCAGCCATTCTTCATTTTGCATAGTCCGCAATTCTGAAACAAGCAGAAATTTTTTGACCTGTAATAGCTGCATACGGTTCAGAGAAACCGTATGGTCGGCTTTTAGCAGTATATTGGCAAGCAGGTTGCCGAATTGCGATTCGACTTTTGTATTCAGTGCTCTTTCAGTGTTGTGGTCATAAAGAGCGTTTTGCGCAAAGGCATGCTCGGGGGCAATATTCTCGCACAGCTCGCCGGTTTTTATGTTGTATGTACAAAGCCTATTACTGAATTTCCGCAAAACCAGCCGCGGAACATAATGACTGGAAAAACTGCCGTTTGGCATAAACTTCCCTCCAAAATGGTTTCATTGATAATATAATACACCATATTTGGTTGCTGCGCAACCGGCGGCTAATAGTCTGCACAAAATTAACTTGAACAGGCTGTCATTCAGAGTTATAATAACCGTATAAAAAGCAATCGCCTCTCGCGTGATAACGAGAGGCGTGTATTGCGTATTATTGTGCAGAAATCCCTGTTGACCACATAACAGACCACCTACCGTTTCGGAGCACTCGGAAACAGTGGAGATAAGAGTGCCGAAGAGCGCGGTTTTCCAGGCGGAAAGGGGCGGAAAAAGCTATTTTTAGCGGAAATTGCCTTCATAGGTCCGTTTGGGAGCAGGATGCCGCAGGTTCGAGTCCTGTCACCTCGACCATAACAGGACACCGATTTTGATACAATGCGTATCTTGATCGGTGTCCATTTTCTTTATCCGAAAGTCCTTGTTTAGTGGGATTTATCGATACAATTTAATGAAAGAAGGCTCTGCGATGACTAAAAAACGGTCACGGCAGAGCCTTTTCTATTTTTTACCTTTATACTATTTAACGAAAGGTCGTGAGGGTGTGCATTTTCGGCAAGGGGGTGTGCACTTTTTAATTATTCCTAAAATTAACAATAAGCCGCAGAAAGCCGACCTTTGACCTGTAATAAGCAAACCACTATACCGTCCCGGTTGCAATCTGCTCGAAAATATGATATAATAACCCCAGACATAAAATCCGCTGAAAGCGGATTTTGCCGTGCTTTGCACGGCTTGCGGAGCACCGCAAGTCTGAGAATATTTTTCCGTCAAATCCTTTTGTCTGTTGACAAAAGCACGGCGTTCCGCCGTGTCGGCTGGCGCCGATTTGATTTGTGGTATAATAACATATAATAATTTCGAATTTGCAGGTGAGAAGATGGACGCATACCGTATTGCAATTTGCGATGACGATGATATAATACGAGAAAATTTATGTTCTCTTTGTAGTGATATTTTAACTGATGACAGTGTTGAATATGAGCTTGAGCCTTTTTGTTCGGCTCAAGAGCTTGAAAAACGGCTTAACAGCGAAAACTGCCCCTTTGACCTGCTGATATTGGATATTCAGATGGACGGCATGACGGGTATGGAACTTGCCCGTTCTTTAAGAGAAAAAGGTAATCGGGTGTCGATCATTTTTGTGACAGCGTGTGAGGATTATCTTAGCGAAGGATACGGCGTTCAACCTATTCATTTTCTCTTAAAGCCTGTACGGCGGGAAGCACTGGCAAGTGCGATCTACACTGATCTGAAGCTGAATTACATACCGAAAACCGTTGTGGTTCACATCGGAAATAAACTGGTGCATTTATCTTTTTCGGACATACGATATGTCGAGAGCTATAATCACAGCATAGTAATCCACCAAAGTACAGGTAACAGCACCTATTATTTTTCGCTTTCGGATTTTGAAAAACAACTTCCTGCGGGGCAATTTGCCCGCTGTCATAACAGCTATCTTGTGAATTTGAATGGGGTGCGTGAGATCGGTAGAACGGAGCTTTCTCTGCAAAGCGGCGAAACGCTCCCGGTGGGAAGAGCCTATTACAAAGCCTTTCAAAGCGCATTTGTGCGATATATAAATCAATAACAAAGAGGTCACCGCTTATATTCGGCGGTGATCTCTTAATATTTATTTTTTAGGCAGCTTAAGTGCTGTCTGCACGGTGAAGATCCGATCCTCCGAAGTGAAAATATCCAGTATGCTGTGGTAACGCACGGCGACGGTGTTCATCAGCTTTAAGCCGAAGCCGTGGGTTTCGGCATCATTTTTGGTTGTGAGATAGTTGCCGTCTGCGTCTTGTCTACGCTTGCCGGAATATGAATTCTCACACTTGACGGCAAGAAAGCCGTTCTTTGTTTCAATTTGAAAGCGGACAGACCGTTTTCCGTCGGTAACCTCCGCGGCGGCTTCTAACGCATTATCAAGCATATTCATCAAAAGCTCGCATAAATCGCTTTCGGCAACAGTCAGCTGCGGCGGAACAGAAACGAGCACATCAAATCTGATGTCGGACTGTGCCGCACGGTAAGCGGCGTCCTGCAAGATCGTATTGACTGTGAAATTTTCGGTAAACTGCGTTTGTGCCAAATGATCGTTTTGCTGTTTTATATCTCCAATCAGCTGTCCCAGCGTCTTATAATCGCCCTTCTGATACAGTGCGTCAAGGGCGATTATTTTATGCTTCATTTCATGGCGAATGGCGGCGCTGTCGGTCACCTTGCTTTCTATCGCATGATAGCTGTTCATGATAAGCTCGTTGCGCAGATGGAGCGTTTTGGCTTCCATCTGCTGTGAAATGATCGAACGTGTTACGGCATAGGCGGAGATGACCGCACATACGGCGACTGTCCAGACGGTGATCCAATACAGAAGTCCTGAATAATCATAAAGTTCCGTGACATCTGAGATCAGTCTGCCGATATATTTTGAAAGGCGGCTGTTTGTGAAAAACGATACCGTGTATGCGACAGCCAACGTAACAGCACTTACGGCAGCTGAAATTCCAAAATATTTCCAGAATTTACGTTGCCTGTTCATCACAAGATAGACTACCAAAAGTGCAAGCAGTAAAATGCCTATTTCCTGCCGATTAAGGAAATCGACCAATCCGTCATCAAGGAAATGATGTCCCATTCCTTTGGTGATCCATTGCATAGTAAGCCCCACAGAGGCAAGGAAAAGCGGTATCAGGCTCCAATCTGTTTTTTTGCGCACAATTCCCAAAAGAAACAGACCTGCAATCATTAGCGATATGAAAGCGGTCGCACCCGCCGGAATGCTGTAATAATTTGCGTAGGCGTAGCTTTCGATTTCTTCCGCATCTACAGGAACAAAGCGAGGAAAAGGCGGGAAAACAATGCTTGTCGTGTCGGTCACCGTACCGATAACGGTTAGTTTGCATTCGGTGTCGAGCGGGAGCGGAATAACCGCCTGTGTCTGTCCTGCCGCTCCCTCAGGCACAAGAGCCGCGGACTGCCACACCGCTTTTTCGTCTATGCTGACAGTCAGATCCATTCCTGCCGTTTCAAATACCAGATTACCGTATTTGCCGCTTGCAGGAATGACTGTTTCAAGCCGAAATCTGTCACCTATTTCGGGTGGTACGGAATAATCAAGCTCGGTGAGCGAATCGTCCTGTCCGATTTTGACGGCAGTTTGCCAGTCTATATATTGTATAGATGTATCAAGCTTAGTGAAATTCTGCAAAAACCATATCATTCCGATGCAAAGGATCGGAAACAGTGCTGTGCATATCCATCGTAAAGATTTTTGTATATTGCTCTCCATTATGACGAGAAACCTCCCGTTTGCAGTAAAATTTGTTGTGCCGATTGTCCGTATACTTATTTTACATTAAAATCCGTCGTTTGACAAGCGATATTTTGTCTGTGTAATTCTCTGCGACGTAAACGACAACAATACAGCGTAAACGACACGCCCGAAATCTCCGCATTATGATATAATATTTAATAAGAGCTATATGACTCAATTTTTTATTTTCTATTCTGCCGCTGTATGCGGTAAACCCGATTTTGAAGGAGTATGAACTATGAACAAGAAATTCATTTTTCGACGAGCGATAAGTGCGGTACTGGCTGTTGCGATGATAGCCGCAAGTCTGCCGTTTTCGTCATTTGCCGAGGACGGCTCTGACAGTCCGACCTTTTCATCTGATGCGGCAAATTCGCTGATGAAAAACACTGTCCCCGCAGGGTACGACAAGACGACTAACCCTTACGGCTACGATGTTGACCGCCCGTTTGCGATGGTGGAGCAAAACGAGCTGATTTACTTTGAGACATATACCGGTCGCACCACAGGCAAAATAGCAGATGTAGGGACAGCGAACAGCCTGCAAAGCTTTATATCCAATAGCAACACCGCCTCGGACGGCTCTCTGCCGGACTTGAGCTTGTCTAGTAGTATTCAACAGCTTTCGTTTATACAGTCGGTAGCATTTGACCCTACAGGTTCTGGAAGAAAAGACTATGTTGTCTATGTCGGGGTTCACAGAACACGCAAACAAGTTTATGCCATTTTGTCCAATACCGTAACGGGTAAGCAGTGCGGCACCTATATTATTAATTTTCCCCTCGACTGGATCGCAGATTCCGACGGAGACTTTCAGGTCAACGGCTATGAGACAAACGCACTTCTTGATGTCGTCGCCGGCGACTTCGATAATGATGGCAAGGAAACCGTTATTGTCTATGTACCCGGCACAAAAAAGTCGGCAACACGGGTTACTACCGACCTTTACCAAGATATAAATAATGTCGGTAGTCTCCTCTGGGAATTGCGTTACGATGCTGACGGCAATAAGTTGACTAGTAATCACAATAATACAACCACAGGTGATGGCAGATCTTTGGGCTATGACCTGCTTCACGACCTCTATATTGAGACATACCAAAGCGGAAAATGGGTAAAAGGTGCAAGAAACGACAGCATCGGCGGCTCAAAACAAGATACATTGTATAACGCCATGCACAAGCTGAGCGTAAAAATGGTGGTCGGTGATTTCAACGGCGACAATATAGATGACCTTGCCGTGCTTTCGTATTTCCATGTAAACTGCATAACGAGCGACAACAAAAATGTATACCGCCCGCAGGTAAAAATTAAATACGGCGGCACTATGCCGAAGGAAGGCTCTTTTATCGATCAGAAAGCAGATGAATCTTTCTATGTCTGCCCCGAGGGCAAGCTCTCCGATGGAGAAGTACAGTCGTCAAGTAGTATGAACGCCTGCAATATAACGGCAGGTGACATCAACAATGACGGTTACGACGACCTTGTTGTTGCAGGTATTAAGGCTGAAATCGAAGGTTACGGTGAAACAGATGAAAGCTATCTTGCCTATACAACGCTTCTGAACAACAAAAACAATGGCTTTATTCAATCTGATTACAAAACCATGTCAACAAACGAGTGGACATATAAAAGCACCGATGGTGAAGACATTGTTTCTCCTTTAGCGGTGGAGGCGGTTGCTTATAACGGAGCCAGTGCCGCAGATTTTATCTTTATCAACGGCACGCTGTATACATACAACACCGCTACCGGCGAATTAAACACGGTTGCCTCCCAGGGCTATAAAATGAGCGGCTTTCAATTTGACGGTGCGCTCGGCGGGCACGAAGAATTCATCCGCTCGGTTGCTGTAGGTAATTTTGACGGCAACAATGCCGGCAGAGAGCAAATCGTATTTGTGACTTCCTGCCGGGACGGAGACGATACTTATTCTTTCAAAAAAGGTTTGATTTCCGCCACTTATAACGATACTGCCGCCGATTACGGCGCGGCTACCGGCTTTAAAACAACACTCTCCGATTGGGGTCCGAACAAAGCAGACGGCGGTTATAAGGGCGGCGGTGCACAGGTACTGCTGACTGCCTGCGACCGTGACCAGGACGGCGTTATCGCACGATATAAGGGCGTGAGCTACGCCTACAGCGACCCCGAGGTCAAGGCAGTTATGCAGGCGGCGCCCTACTTTGCGGCACTGGGCGATTCGGCAAATAACGAGACCGACTATACCATAACCGAAAGCTACGAGTTGGAGCAGTCCTCTTCAAAAAATGTTTCCTACAGCGTGGGTATGTCCTACAGCTACGGCGGACTGTTTGCGCCTTTTGAGTTAGAGATCTCTGCCGGCTATTCTCTTGAATGGAGCAAGAGCTTTTCCGAAGCACTTGAAACCGAATACGCCATGACCGTCAAGGCACAGGCATATAACACGGCACTGGTTGCAAGAACGCCGGTATTTGTCTACTGCTATGAGGTGCTGGACAAAAACGGCGCGTGGTCGGACGAGACGGCAATAAGCCTGTCTATCCCACAGCAGCCGGTGTATCAGCAGATGAGCATTGACGACTACAACAGCTTTGCTGAAGAATACAACTCCTATATGGAGAAAAAGGGCAATCGCGCCATCACCAAGGAGTCGGATAAGACCTCCAAAGATGAAGCCTGCTACTACCGTCTTGAAAAAATCAACGAAGCGGAAAACTGGCTGGACGGCAACGAGGGCAACCCCTATATGTACAATCAGTTGGGCTGGGGCGCATACAGTGAAATCGGCGCAGAGCAGCTCAGCCAGAATACCATCCGCCTCGGCTATGCGGGAGGTCTGAATGAGGTCTCCTATTCCAAGAGCAATATCAAATCGGTCTCCGAGGATATTTCTCACGGATTTTACTTCAACTTCTCCATCAGCTTCGGCGTGTTCGGAGATGGCATACTGTTCTCGCACGATATAGGCTTTGAAACCAGTCTGAGCTATAGCAACGGTTCGGGCGTTTCGACCACCAAAACCTCCTCGCAGGGATGCATCGGTGCGGTAAACGATATTGACGGTCCGGCACTTGCCGAGGAAGGAATCCCCGCAAGTATTTACACACAGTATACCTTTGACTGGACGCTGGGACAGTGGTTCCGTCACCTCTATGGTGAGGAAGGCAACAAGACTGTCTTTATCGGCTACAGCCTGTCAAATGTCAGCACACCCGCTCCTGCGGTAGATGATCTGGAGGCTGAACTGTTCGCAGATGATGCGGTTCGCCTTACCTGGTCTCAGCCCGACAAGACTCCGGGCTGGCCGGAGGTGGAGGGCTACTATGTGTACAGCGTGGAAAACGGCGAGTATACGAAAATTTCCGATCTGCTCTCCGCCGACACGACCTCCTATGACATTGAAAACATAAAAACCAACACCGACTTTAGCTTTGTTGTTACCTCCGTTTGCAAGATGGACGGCAAAGAAAAGGAGAGCGCATGGTCGAATATTGCCGAGGTCACCACGGCAAAGAGAGATTATAAGGTAAACTACTCGGTGGATAACAAAAATGCCGCCGACATCAAGGTGCGCCATCTCGGTAATGTTGAGATCAAGTCGGGAGATGAGATAAGCGAGAGCGAGATCATCAAGGTAAAGGTTACTCCGAAAAGCGGACAGTATGAGCTTGTGTCCCTGACCCTCGACAACGGCGGAGAATCAATGATATTCACGCCGGAAGCAGACGGAACTATTGAATGTGCCTTTACCCTGAACGGTGAAGCCAATATGCGTGTTTCCACCAAGCGAGCAATAAATTCCGCTCAGATCACATTTACCGATACCTACACGGCAGACGGCACGGTGATTGGTACGGTCAGCGCGGCGGTGGGCGATGTTCCTCTGAATGCCCCCGGCGGCACGGTTACCGATAATGTGACCTTTACCGCCGTACCCGGCAAGGGCTACGGACTGAAATCATGGAAAATTACCGACGCAAGTGGCACCACCGAAACTATAGACGCGGCAGGCTCTAACAGCTATACATTGGGGCTTGCTTCCGAAAAATACACAGTCGAGGCAGAATTCGTAAGTCTTTCTGAAATCGGCAGGCTTGTAAAGGTCAATCTCCCGGCAGAGGGCGGTACGGTGGAAATCACCGATGCAAACGGCGACAGCGTTACTCTGAATGAGAATAACAGCGTGTATGTTCCTGTAAATTCCAAGCTGACCTTCACCGTCATGACGGACGCGGGCTGCAAGTTCCGCGCATGGACGGATGACGCCGAGGGACAAAGCGGCGAAAGCTTCACTATGACTATTACAAAGGACACTGAGATCGGTGCAGAATTTGATGTTCCTGTTCGTTTAAAGCTGACCTATTCTGCCGCAAGCGGTGAACAGACCGGTGCCGTGGTGACCAAGCAGGGCTATCAGTCAGGCGCAGGCATTCCCGTCGGCACGAAAATTACTCTTACTGCACAGGCAGCGGAAAATTACCGCGTGCAGAAGCTCGTCATTACCCGTGGCGGCAAGGTTGACACCGTAACGATCGACGACAAGCTGTACAGCCAGTATGATTATGAGCTTGTTGTGGACGCCGAAACCGACATTCAGGTGTATTTCACCGAAATCGAGCAATATACGGTTACGGTGGATAACCCGAAGCACGCAGATATGACAATCAAAAACGGTGACAAAGATTTCGTAAGCGGCAAAACCGTCCGTTACGGCGATGAAATCATCGTAACGGTCAAGCCGAATGAAAACTACCACCTTGCGGACGCGGCTTCTTGGAGCGACAACGGCGACGGCAGCTATACCTATAAAACCGGCGCAATCAAGGCGGATACCAATATCTCGGTGAAAATCGAGGAGATACCGGAATATACGGTCACATTCCCCACAACTATTGATGGCTGTATCCTTTCGGTTAAAAACGATAAAGAAAAGATTTCAAGCGGTGACAAGCTTCGTGAGGGAACACGGCTTACAGCAACCGTGACACTTGACCCGACCTTTATTCTCAAGGGCTGGTACATCGGCGGCGAGCTGCTTTCCGAAACAAACAAAAACGAAATAACATTTACTGTAGACAGCGATATACTCCTTACTGTTATTGTGACAGATGTAAAGGGTGATACAGGCGACCAAGGCGACAAGGGTGATACTGGCGCTACAGGTGTAGGCGTTAAGTCGGTAACTATCGACGAGGACGGAAATCTTATTATCACACTGACCGATGACACCGTGCATAATGCAGGCAAGGTAACAGGAGATAAAGGTGAACAGGGCAATCAAGGCGATAAGGGTGACAAAGGCGACAAGGGAGATACAGGCATAGGCGTTAAGTCGGTAGCGATAGATGATGACGGAAACCTCATAATCACTCTGACTGACGACACTGTGCATAATGCAGGCAAGGTAAACGCAAGCAACGGTGAAAACGGTAGAAACGGTGCTGACGGAGTCGGCATTGAGAATGCTGTTGTTGACGAAAACGGCAACCTTATCATTACACTGTCAGACGGTACTGTACACAACCTCGGCAAAGTCACCGGAGAAAAAGGTGACGCAGGAAAGGACGGTCAAGACGGTTCAAACGGCAACGGAATACAATCGGCTGAAATTGATGCCGACGGCAATCTGATTATCACGTTTACCGATGGCGTTGTTACCAATCTCGGTAAAATCGTCGGCACTGACGGCAAGAACGGTACGGACGGAAAAGACGGTAAGGACGGTGCTGACGGTAAAGACGGCATCGGAATCAAGGGTTGCCGTATTGACGATGACGGCAACCTGATACTGACGCTGACCGACAACACAACGCTGGACGCGGGCAATATTTCCGCGATCAGCGACAGCGTTAATGTTTCCAAGCCGCTTGCCACTGCGGCAGTATCCGTTGCAGGCACATCACTGCTCTGGAATGTCGTGAGCGTTGCAATCAGTATCATAAGAAAGAAAAAATTGGTCTGAGCGTAATTGAGGCTTCCGGTGAAGCAGCATATCGTGTACGATAAGAAAATATGAAGGAACACCGCCGCACAGAGAGTAGCTTCTCTATGCGGCGGTGTTTACTGTTTGATTTTATTGAGATGGCATTGATTTTTAGTAGAGCGATCGTTTTATTGCCTCACTTTAACCTTAGTACCATTGTAGAATTCAAAGGTTATCTCGCTGTTCCTGTGTACGATTGCTTTCTCTACCATCACAGTCCATAAGGTGTCGTTCCACTCGCTCAATACGGTCGGTTGTTTTTTCAGGGTTCGTATGTAAAGTGCCATCGCCTTATCTTTTTGACTGCGGAGAGTACGGAGGTTTTGCAGGCGTTCCAGTTCCGCTGCCGCTGTTTCGTACCGTTTAGTAAGTGCTTCATACTTTTTCAAGTACGCTTCCTGCGATTGTGCGGTGACTGCATTATCCTTAACTGCAGCCTTGACAAGTTCGGCAACAATCTGCGTTTCCTCAAACTGACGCTCAATATCAGCGTCAAGCGACTTGAAATCGGTCAGCTTTTTACGCATTATTTCGCAGTCCTCGATGATTTGCTTTCTATTTCCCATCATCTGGTTATAGGCTTTTATGAAGAGCTGCTGTACGGTTTCCGTATCCACAGTTGGCGTCAGACAGCGTTCACCGCCTTTGAATTTATTGTTGCACTGCCAAACGGTGCGACGGTAGCAATCTGTGGAATGCCAGACCTTTGAGCCAAAGAATCCGCCGCAGTCCTCACAGACTAGCTTTGCCGAGAAAATGCTCTTCCCGCTGTATGCGTTGCCGAGTGCTTTTCGTCTGGCAAATTCAGCTTGAACATGATCCCACTCGTCTGGTTCAATAATGGCGGGGTGGCTGCTCTCAACATAATACTGCGGCACCTCGCCTTCATTTTGCTTTGTTTTCTTTTGCAGAAAATCTACTGTAAAAGACTTTTGGAGAAGTGCGTCACCCTTGTATTTTTCATTTGTCAGAATACTGGTAACTGTGGTTTTGCTCCACTTTGCCTTACCGCTTGGTGACGGTATTTCCAAGTCCTCAAGATACCTGCAAATTCCTGCTTGGGTTTTGCCGTCAAGAAATAATCTGTAAATTAGCCTGACAACGGAGGCTTCTTCCTCGACAATGGCAGGGCGTCCGTCCTCGCCCTTTTTATAACCGAGGAAATGCTTATATGCCAAATGAATCTTGCCGTCAGCGAAACTCTTGCGCTGACCCCAAGTAATGTTTTCGGAAATACTGCGGCTTTCTTCCTGCGCCAGTGAGGACATAATGGTTATGAGCAGTTCGCCCTTGCCGTCGAAGGTGTAAATACCCTCCTTTTCAAAATAACACTCAACGCCGTTTTCTTTCAGCTTTCGGATAGTTACAAGGCTGTCAACCGTGTTTCGAGCAAATCTGCTGACCGACTTTGTAACAATAAGGTCGATTTTGCCTGCTAATGCATCGGAAATCATCTCCTTGAAGCCATCGCGATGCTTGGTATTTGTTCCGGAAATTCCTTCATCGGTATAGACCTTTACAAATTCCCACTCTGGCTTTGACTGAATGTATCGGGTGTAGTAGTCCACCTGCGCTTCATAGCTTGTGAACTGCTCATCACTGTCAGTTGAAACTCGGGCATATCCGGCAACCCTCCTTTTCTGCACGGCTGCCTTTGGCAGGTGCGTCAAGGGATTTACAGTCGCCGGTATAATCGTAACTTTAGGCATTATGCTTGCTCCTCTCTAATGTTTTCTGACGGGCGGCTTCTTTCATCTCGTCCGTCCAACTTTGACTGCGTGAACGGTCTTTCCAAATTCGTGTAATTTCAGAACCGTCATTGAAACAGAAAATCAGAGCATTATCATTGCAGACACGAATATGCTGAATTCGGTCGCAAAGCCACTCGTGCGTAAAATCATTCTGACCCAGGACATCAGCAGTGACTTGCTGTAGGGTAAACTCCGGTATCTGTTTAGACGCACAGACCGCTTTACCAAGTGAATTGAATGTTCCGCACACCCAGGCTGCGCCTGTTTTTGTGACCTTGCGACGATAGTTCTTTCCGCAGTTGTCACACACCAAAAGACCGGTAAACGGATATATTTTCTTTGTACTAGGCTTTTTGATGAATTGAGATGCTCGGCGTTCTTTTTCTTTCTGAACCGCCTGAAAAGTTTCCATGTCTATAATGGCTTCATGTGCGTCCTCTGCGTGGTATTTTGGAAGTTCACCGGTATTGAACATCTTTCTTTTTGTAATGTGGTTTTCACTGAAGGTTTTCTGCAAGAGCAGATTGCCCGTATATGTGTAGTTACTAAGAACCCTTGAAACGGCAGACTGATTCCATTTTCCGCCGAACCGTGACAGAATCCCCTCATCATTCAGCATTTTAGCAATTGAATTATAGCCGCTGCCGGAAAGGTATTCATTATATATACGGCGGACAATTTCAGCTTCCTTTGGAACAATAATATAATGATCATTTTCCATTCGATACCCCAGTAAAGTTCTGTCCCAAGGAATACCGGCTTCAAAATTACGTTTGACGCGCCATTTCTGATTTTCGCTTGCCGAACGGCTTTCTTCCTGCGCATAAGACGCAAGAATCGTCATCATCAATTCTCCGTCACCGCTCATTGTATGAATGTTCTGCTCTTCAAAATAAATATCCACCCCCAGGGCTTTGAATTCACGGACAGTCTGTAACAACGTGACTGTGTTTCGTGCAAAACGGGAGATGGATTTTGTAATCACCATATCGATTTTACTGGCACGGCATTCTGCTACCAAATTCTGAAAACCTGCTCTTGAATCCTTGGTGCCTGTCTTGGCTTCATCTGCATATACTCCTGCATAAAGCCATTCGCCGTGGCTTTGGATAAGGTCGCTGTAATAGCTGACCTGCGCTGACAGCGAGTGAAGCATAGCGTCTTTCCCACTGGAAACACGGGCATAAGCGGCAACTCTCTTTTTCCGCTCCAATTTTGGTGGTTTTGATACGATGGTTATTTTTTTTGACATTACGTCACCTCCTTGCAGTGTGACATATTACCTCTAAAACCATCATATATCAAGTCGATTCCGCAATATAAACTACACGAAGATATACCGTATTTTTCGGTCATAATTGTATCAATAGCGGTATAATCTTCCGGGGTTATAATCCCCATCGACAGCATTCGTTTTGCCTGGAGCATGGAAACAAGGTAGCTTTCCAACCGATTTCTGTAATTGTCATTCATCAGAAATATGCCCATTTCTGAAACGGTCTGTTATGTAGCAGGCATGAGAACAGTATTTTCTGTGATCGTTTCCATAAGCGGTGAAATTCCGTTCGCAACAGGCGCAGGTATATTCATAATTTGCTTTTCGGTTGACGCAATCCCGGTGTTCGTTCCACCATGTATTTCGACAGGCATCAGAGCAGAATTTTTTCGGTTTCTGCTTAGGAATGATTTTTATCAGCTTTCCGCACTGTTTACAAGCCACGGCATTCTTTGATTTGTCACCCAGACCGTTGCGGCGGCAGAATGAGCGTACAGTATTGTCTGATATGCCGAGGGCTTTTCCTATTTTAATATAGCCGACACCTTGCAGGCGCATTGTTCGTAGTTGTTCTTTTTGCTGATTTGTCATAAAATTTTCCTCCAGTCTGAGATTACCTCAGTATCAACTGGAAGAAACTCAGCTTTCCGGTCCGCAAAAAATAATGCCCACCAAGGAAATCTATCCAAGGTGGGCATTGCTGCTGTATAGAATTAAGTTTTATCAGAGCATTTCGTTTACACGCTTCTGCACAGCAAAATAGTCATATCCTGCCGCAGTGAGTTTCTCCTTGCGTTCAGCGCCGTTGCCCCATTCGCCACGAATAACCTCGTTTGCAATCTCGTCAACGGTTTTCTTGTTGAGTATTTCGTTCACTCTTTTCTGAACCGCATTGTAGTCATATCCGGCGGCAGTGAGTAGTCTTTCACGCTCCGCACCGTTATCCCACTTGCCGGCAAGAACCTCGTCAGCAAGCTGATCTATGGTTTTCTCGACAGGCTTTTTCTTGCCATAATCGGTAAAGCAGATATCACCGTCAACATCGTATCCGTCTATTCTGTCAAGTCCCCACTGCCACATAGTCTGACCGTAGTTGTACTTTGACGGACAGGTGGGGGTGTTAGTCCAGTGGGCAAGCCAGATGTCGTACCTTCCGACGATCCTGCTCTTGTCGTAATAGTTCTCCATGAAAGACGGATTTGCATAAACTCCGGGCTTGAATCCCGCCTGTCTTATCTTTTCACAGAAAGCAATCGCCATCTTAGTGCGTGTGTCCGTACTCAGACCGCTGATCTGCTTTTTCTCTTCCATGTCGAAGAATACGGGATATGTCGGAGATAAGTTCTTGATTACCTCAATGCACTTTTCAGCCTCTGTCAGTGCCTGCTCAACGCTCATTGCATAGCTGTACCAGTAAAATCCGTAGTCAATGCTGTGTTTCTTGCAGTCCGCCACGAACTTATCCATAGTAACATCTTTCTTGGTGGAAAAACCCGCACGGATAATCGCAAATCTCACGCCCGCCTGTTTCAGCGCAGGAAAGCTAATGCCCTCCTGACAGTAGCTTAAATCAACACCTTTAATCTTCATCATCGTTCTCCTTTTCGCTTCTCTTATGCAGCTGCTCCAGCACGTCTTTCAGTTTCTTCGGCACAGGCAAACCCAGGTGCGCGGCGTTCTCAAGCAGCGAAATTCCCTCGTTCGACAGATAAAAGAAAATCACCGCAGTTCGCAGAACGGATCCTGCCCCGATAACCTTTGTATCAAGGATATGCCCACCACCGACCAGGGCGAAAATAAGCACCTTTCTGCATATTCCCTTGAATCCTACAGAACTGGATAATTTCTTGTCCGAGATAGCGCACATCACTCCGGTTATGTAGTCAATCACCACAAAGGCAATAAGCGCAAAAAGCAAGCCATCGCTCCCTCCGAGAAACCAGCCGAGCCACCCGCCGACTGCCATAAAAACAAGCTGAATTGTGTTCCAGAATTCTCTCATAATAAACCCTCCAATCATTCGTCAACGATATCGTAAGTTATTTTCATGACCTGTCCGTCCAGTTTTCGCACCGGCTCTGACAGGTTGTTTATTGTGGTAAGACACAGCTTGCATATTCCAAGCGCAAAGCCGAAGAAATGCTGACTGCCGCTTGAATACGGATAGTACGGCAGTATATAAAGCGGCAGATTAAGTCCGTCCGTCTTGATGATATTCGCATACGAATACAGATAACTGTTTCCATAAGTCGGAGCAGAGAACCGCATTCTGTATCTGCCGTAATCATCGCCGCTTTTGATTATCTCAAGGGAAAGCAGTGAATAGGAAATATTGCAGCTATCGCAAATCACAAGCGGAGTGTTCGTCTTTTCGTCAACATAAAATCCCCAGAAACTAGCGGCGGTCATGTTCGGGAGCGTTCCGTCAGCGACATACTGCCATGTCTTGCCCGTGGATTTGCCGTCCTTTGTGAATATGCGCAGCTGCCCGAAGTTATTTGTTCCTGCCGCTTCTTTTCCGTCTATCAGCGGATATTTAGTAATGACGAAGTACTTATCGTCCCACTCAAATGCGCTCAGCGCATTGCAGTAATCGCCGTTCACACCCGCGCCGTAAAACCATCTGTATTGCGGTGAAGAATTGCTGATTCTCTCATACTTAAATCCCACGCCATACATCTGGAGCAGAGTGTCGGTTTCGATGATTTTCTTCGAAACCTGCGAGTAGTCGGACAGACTGAAAATATAGTGATGGATATGGCATCGTGAGGTCGCAACAATATGTATCTTATCGTCGATAACATACGGAAAATACGCAAGCCACTGTGGGTTGTTCTCCCAATCCTGCCGCAGCTTTTCCTTTTCTTCCTGCGGTACATAGTCCGCATTTGTAGTGTTACAGTCGTAAAAATAACTTCCGTGGTGATAGCTGTTATCATAGGTCGAATTGGGAATACGCTCCGCCGCCGAAAACAGCTCTATGACTTTCTTCGCGCTTATAATGCCGCAGAATGGCTTTTCCATGCTTACGCTTATGGACATGGGGTCGAACATAACGACCTCGTAAATGCACCCGTCATGGATATGCTTTCCGAGAAGCCGCACATTTCCATTCGTCAGCCTGCCCATGTAAAACCACTTGAAAACCCCGCAGTTGAACTGCGAATCCGGAACATACCGCCCGACAATAGTATGATACGCCTGCTTGAACGAATCCAGAGAACTGCTGTTAAGGTCAGTTCCTCCGCAGGACAGATTCCAGTAGGAATGGTGCATTCCGTTTGTGCCGCCGTCCTTGGTGGTAAGGCAGATACAGCTTATCTCACCGTTTGCCTTGTCCGAAGCAAAATCCCACACATGACGGTAGCCCTTGCCGTTCTCAATGCGGCCGCTTTCGTTGGCATTGTAAGTGCCGATGCTTGTGTCCGTGCTGGTATTTGAAATCCCGGCATGACCTATCTCCTCGTTCGTCCACGGGAGCATCATATTATTGCCGTCCTCGGGGATTTTGTCACGGCAGACGATAACTCCACGGAATGCAGTATCAGCGATATTTCCCACGAAATCACGCAGCATATTAAAGCTGCGGTCGTTGTCGGAATCCATGCCGATTTCGATGTAATCGGGTGGGTTCAGAATCGTGTCAACGGCATTGGTTATCATGTTTTCCTCATGCAGTTCACGAACTACCTCGCCCGTCTTTTCATCGAAAAGTTGAATTGTCGCACGTCCTTTTATCATGTTTCTTCCTCCTCAAATGGTGAATAAATAAACGATGTCTGGAAACTGCCGCAAGGCGCATTGTTAAGCACATCAACAAGATTTCCGACCTCGCCGTCATACAATAACTTTATACTCTGCACGCTGTCTTTCATCGCAGAACTGCCAAACGCAAGCCAAATCGTACTGCCGAAATCGCCGATACCGAAATCTGCGGAAATCGGCTGCAAGCGTACAGTTTCCTTTTCGGTGGTGACTATCATTGTGAACGCAGAAACCGCTATTTCATCAGCCTTGACGGGATTTCGCAGTTCAAGATATAGCTTTCTGTTCGATACGTTCACCACGGTGATTGGCGGCGGTGTGATTATCTTCGGACTCCATGCGTCCGGGAATACCGCTCTGACGGTGGGTTCAAGCGTTTTTCTCTCCCTCTCACGTTTAGTGAAAACGGGCATAGGTTCAGTAAAAACAAACTTGTGCGATTTAAGTATCTCAAACAGCAGAGTATCCGAAGTACGAACAAGCGACTTTTTGACGATTCGGCGCATAGTAAACCGAACCTCGTCCTCGCGGGCTTCAATGTAGCCGTCCCAGGGAGTATCTCCTGCAAGGTAAGCGCCCATCACATAGCCCCAGGTCTGCATTTTCGGGAACTTACCCTCTGCGCCGTCAGCCGAAACCACGCTCAGCGACATGGTATTTTGACCGACCTCCGATGTGAACGGGTATGTATAAGTCTTGGTGTGTGGACCCTCGCTGAAATACTCCTCATACCGCATGACCTCGTTTTCGTTCTTTTTCAGAATGAACGCGAGAGTTCCTGCGGCTGAAATCACGAATTTCACGGTCGAACAGAACGCCGCGTATGTCGCTTGAATCGCATTGTAAGTAATGCGGAACAGCAGCTGCGACTTCTCCGTAACCGAAATATCCGCGCTGTTTGTCGCAGTTTTGAGTTCCGCAGTGGATTCGCCAACGTCCTTGCGTATCTCGTTCGTTTTCTGCTCCATCTGATAGAGATTGTCCGAAATGCTCGGACGGTAATCTCCGACCTCGATGGAAATTTCACGGCGGTTGTACGGGTTGAAACTCATGGCGATTATGCGGGTGTTTACGTTGAGGTTAAACGGGTGGAACACTATCTGCACGTTATCGCCAACGGAAAAGTTGACGTTCTTATAAAGTGTAAGCCCATAGTTGGTAGTCCCCGAACGGCTGTCAGTTTCCATTGTCAAATCTGACACATTTTTTCCGTCCATAATGCCGATGTAATCCTGTGAACCTCGGTGAGAACGGATATTTATTTCCGTTCCGTTGTACTCGATTTCGCCGCCGCAGAGCGCAATTAGCTGCATTAGCGCCGCTCTGCGGGTACACTCACGGTTGATTTTCAGCTTTATGGGGACGGTGGTGTCGCAGATTCCTGCGGTCAGTGAAGTGCCTTGCAGCAAAGAAATAAGGCACTCACCCGGAGCGCCCTCGAAGTCAAATTCAGTCAGCTTGTATTCATCGTTGTTCAGTTCGTATGACTTGTGTTCGCACTCTACAGTGCAAATCGCAATGCCGTTTGAAAGGGATTTGGACACTTTCACCACATTAAAAAGGTAGTTCAGCGTGTCGCTTTTCAGCTGTACTTCCAGTCCCGTGAATATCTCCGAAGCCATCGAGGAAATCACAGAAAATTGAAAGGTACATTCTCCGTTCAGACTGTCGGTGAGAGATGCAGAAATCACCCGTGTAAACACACCTCTGACATTTCCGTTTTCGGTCACGATTATCTCAACCATCACACCGCCCCCGCATTTCTTACCGTCACTTTGTTTTGATTCCACTGTATTCTTGAAATTACCTTTGTGAGAGGTACACCGTCAATGCTAAGCGGAATCGTAATGTCAAAAGTCTGCGCTTGTACCCCGTTAAAGCCCGAAACCGTGCCGTTCATATCCAAATCAAAATCAGACGGAATAGCGTTCTGCATACTCTTTGAAACGTCTTTCATCTCATCGCCGAAGCCCTCGCCAAGTCCCTCTGCCATAAAGCCGCCAAGGTTGGAGAAGAGCTTTGACGGCGAGTGTATTCCGAAAAAGTCCTTGATTCCGTCAACAATACCACCGAAAAAGCCGCTGATTTGATTCCAGAGCCACGCGCCCGCGTCAGAAATGCCCTGCCACAAGCCTTTCAGCAGGTTGCCGCCGACCTCCGCCATCTTGCCGAAGTAGCCGCCGAATGCGTCAACTATTCCGGTTATGATTTGCGGAATCGCCTTGACTATCTCCACGATTATGGTCGGGAGATTTTCAATCAGCGCAATAAACAGCTGAACGCCCGCCGCAACGAGCTGCGGAATTGCTCCTATCACCGCATCAATAACGCTTGAAATAATCTGCGGAATAGCCGCGACAATGGTCGTGATGATCGTCGGCAGGTTCTGCACAAGTGCAACGAGCAGCTTGATTCCTGCTTCAATGATAAGCGGAATTGCCGAAATTACCGCCTTGATTATTCCGTCAATTATCTGCGGAATGACCTCCACGATTGCCGCGATGATGTCCGGCAGAGCCGTCACAAGCGCCGTCAGCAGTTGTATTCCCGCTTCGATTATCTGCGGTATCGCGCCGATGAGGAAATCCACGATTCCCGTGATTATCTGTGGCAGGGCTTCAATAAGGACTGGCAGTGAATCTAAAATACCCTGCGCCAGTCCCACAATTAGCTGCAAAGCCGCGTCAAGAATAAGCGGAAGATTGTCAATGAGCGTTTTCACGATTTCCACAACAACGGCGACTATCTGCGGCACAAGCTGCGGAATCGTGTCCGCAATGCCTTTGACGAGCGACAGCAGAATATCCGCTCCGGCATAAACTATCTGCGGCAGCAATCCCACCAGAGCCGAGATTATCTCGGTCACTATTTTTGCGAGTGTAGGAGTAAGTTCCGAAATAGCCGACAGCAGTCCGTCTGCAAGCGCCTTGATGATACCCGGAGCGCTTTCGAGGACTGCTCCGGCAATCGAAGTTATGAGTTCTGCAAACTGCGGAATCAGCGTTCGGATAGTGCCGATAACCGATGTTACGCCGTTCTTCAGTTCTTCGGCGGCTTGTTCGTTTCCGGCGAGGAGATCGGCAAGCCCGTCCGTGATTTGCGTTATTCCAGGCAGAAGTTCGCCGACCATGCGATTTTTCAGACCACCTGCGGTATTTGAAAGGCGAGTAAGGCTGTCCTCAAAAGCGGCAGACGCGGCTACGGCTTCGTTGCTCATAACCATGCCATAATCCTCGGCTTCCTGCTTCAAGCGCTCGGTTTCCTCGGCGCTTGTGTTCAGGACTGCCGCCATATCCACTGCGGATTTTCCGAGGAGGTCGTTTGCGGCGGCGGTACGCTCTGCGCCTGCTTCCATGCCCTGCAGAGCCGTGATTACCATGCTCAGCTGTTCGTCCTGGGATTTTCCGTTCAGTTCCTCGATGGAAAGTCCGACAGCGGACAGCTTTTCGGCAGCGGAATCCGAGCCGCCCGCTGCGTCAGTAATGATGGTAGACAGCTTTTTCATGCCCGTCTGTAGGTTGTTTACATCTGCGCCGCAGCGCTCGAACACATAGCCCCACTTCTGGTAGCTTTCGGCGCTTATGCCGATTTTCTGCGAGGTTTTGTCAATCTGGTCGCCGGCAGAGCCGACATCGTTCGCCATGTCCCACAGCTTTTTCCCTGCGGCAACGCAGGCTGTTCCGACCGCTGCCGTTGCCGCACCGAGAGCCGCGCCAATTTTCTTTGCGGTATCTCCGAGTTTACTCAGCTTTCCGTCAGCGTCCTCGCTGGTATCTGCGGCTTTCTTTACGGAATTGGAGAAGTCCTTGGCTTCATCTCCGGCTTTGTCAAAGCCCTTGTCTGCCTTTTCTAGGGCGGTGTTGTTGGAGTTCAGTTCACGCTCCATGCCGTTCAGAGCCGCCTGAGCATTGTTCAGCTGTATCTGCCAGCTTTGGGTGCGGCGGTCGTTCTCGCCGAACGATTCGGCGGCATTTGCAAGTGCGGATCGGAGTGTTTCGATTTTCTGCTTCTGCTGCTCGATTTCCTTGTTCAGAACCTCGCTGCGGGCGGTTAAGGCTTCTGTGGATTTGTCGTTCTTATCGAACTGGGAATCTACAAGCTTCATTTCTGAACCTAATACCTTGAAAGAATTATTGATTTCAGCGAGGGATTTCTTGAATTCACGCTCGCCCTCAAGACCTATTTTTAAGCCGAAATTCTCGGACATTCTGTTTCACCTCCTCGAAAAAAGGGCATAAAAAAAGAGCCTTGCGGCTCGTGGGGTATAGGAAAAGGAGCAACCTGGGTGGGTGCTCCTTTTGTGGTAAACTGCTCGATAAACGGGAATTTTCAAATTAGTCTTTGCAAACAACCTTTGAACCTTCACCGTCAATTACAATTCCCTGACGGTTGTTAATTGGGCATAGATTCAAATCCGAAAACT